>Ga0208960_1000140_pt1 | contig 38634 bp, 39 predicted proteins | sample GreLakmeON33MSRF_FD_187703 | JGI IMG/M metagenome (GOLD analysis project Ga0208960, IMG submission 187703) | Freshwater lentic microbial communities from great Laurentian Lakes, MI, USA - Great Lakes metaG ON33MSRF (SPAdes) | ecosystem: Environmental > Aquatic > Freshwater > Lake | place: Great... | reverse complement strand
GCGCGTGGATCGTGCAGCCACGCGAATGGATACTGCCTTCGCCGGCCACAATCGCCAGCACCGGTTGGGACGTGCGCGAGCGCCTGTGGTACCACGCGCAGTGGACCATCCTCATCGCCGTCGTGGGCTTCGCGCTTGCCACGGTGGTGGGCTGCCTGCTGGCGGCGCTTATCGCGCGTAGCCGAATCGCTGGGCTCATGCTCTACCCGTGGATCATCGTGTCCCAGACGATCCCGCTGGTGGCACTGGCACCTCTGCTCGTGCTGTGGATGCCCGGCTTCGGCGCCATGGTCACCCTGGCCGCACTCATCAGCATCTTCCCGGTCATTGTCGCCGGGGTCGATGGGCTGCGCTCCACAGATCCTGAGCTCATCCGCGCCGTTCGCACGCTCGGTGCATCGCCGGGATGGACCTGGTGGCACGTGCGCGTGCCCGCTGCGCTGCCGCGACTGTTCACGGGCCTCAAACTAGCCGCCGTGTTCGCCGTCACCGGTGCCGTCGTGGGCGAACTGGTGGCATCCGACCGCGGCCTTGGCGCCCTCACCCGCCTCTCGGCCGGTCAGTTTGAGACCCCGATCACATTCGCAGCCGTGGTCATCCTTGCCCTCATCGGTCTCGCCATGTTTCTCATCGTGGCCACCGCCGAATGGGCCGCACTGCCCTACCTGCGCCGGGCGACCCGCCCCGGTTCCAACTGACCCTGTACAAAGGAATCGCCGTGCCCCGAATCACACGCTCCATCGCTCTCGCTCTCAGTGCGATCGCGATCCCGGTTGCCCTGACAGGCTGCGGCGGCGACTCCGGTGGGGCCACGTCAACGAGTACGCGCACCGAGCAGGTGTCGCTGGCGCTCGACTGGTACCCCAACGCCGACCATGCCGGAATCGAGACGGCCATCGTTGACCAGATCGCCGCGGGCGAGGGGGTGCAGATTGATCCGTCGGTGCCCAGCGATCCCACCACCAATCTGATGCAGGCGGCGGTGGGCAAGAAGGACCTGGTCATCACGTATGCACCCGAACTGCTCATCGCCCGGGCCAAGGGTGTCCCCGTAAAGGCGGTAGGTGCTGTGGTTCCGGTGCCGCTGAACTCGATCATCGCCCGCACCGATCGTGGAATCACCACGCCCAAGGATCTTGAGGGTAAGACGGTGGGCATTGCGGGGGTACCGAGCGACACCGCGCTGCTCGACACCGTGGTGCGAAGCGCCGGCGGTGACCCAGCCAAGGTGAAGACCAAGGTGGTGGGCTACAGCCTCTCTCCCGCGCTCGCCGCTGGCAAGGTGGACGCAATCATCGGTGGGTACTGGAACATTGAGGTACCCGATCTGCGCGCAAAGGGTGTGCCGGTGAAGGTATTCAGGCTTGAGGATTATGGGGTGCCCACCTACGACGAGCTGGTACTGGCAGCCGGCGAAGACACAATCCGTGACCGCCCCGAGGCCATCCGCCGGGCATTAGCCGCCATCGCAAAGGGCACCACAGCAGCGCAGGCCGACCCGTCCGCCGCGAGGGCTGCGCTCATCACCGCCAACCCCGACATCGCGAAGGGGCCGCTTGCCGCCCAGCTGGCAGCCACCCTGCCGCTGCTCGTGGCCAACGGAAAGCCGCTTGGGATGAACGTTGCGGCGTGGGACGCCCTCGCGAAGTGGATGAAGGCGAAGGGCCTCGTGACCACCGAGGTGTCAGGGTCCGCGGCCGTGGACACCACGCTGCTCCCGGAGGCATCCCGGTGACCGATGGAATCTTCCCACTCATCATCGAGACCGGTATCGGCGTTGACCTCACCGGTGACGACGCGACAAAGGCCGCGACCCGCGCGGTGGAGGACACAATCCGCCGCGTGCTGTTTCCCCGGCTGCGTGAGCTTCTTCCCGGCAACGACCGAGCGAACATGCGGGTGGAGGCCACCATCGCGGTGCCGGGGGCCGAGCGAGTGGACATGGACGCCGTGAGGGCGAGGTTCCCGTATGGGCAAGTAACGGTGACGACGGTGGAAGGCGGCCACCGGCAGCCGAACGGCTTGAGGGACGACTCCGGCCAGGAGGGAGTGATCCTGATCGCCGTGGCCGTCATCTCGGTGGGCTGGTAGCGCCGCACCAGTCACCCCGAAAGCAGTACGCGCGAGGCCCCCGGGGTCAGACCCCGGTGGGGGTCAGTCGCTGCTACAAAAGTGCACGCGTTTGGTTGGCACGGGCTTGGCACTGGCGGCGGACTGATGCGCCTTTTTTCCCCGGCGCTCACGACGTTGGTGCCTCTGCAATTAGAGGGGCGTGCCTGACCGGAGGGTCACCCCGAGATGCTCGCGCAGCATCAGGGCGGCGATCCGCTCCACGCCTGGGGCGGCGGCGGACGAGACCGCGTCGGGGGCCTCCGCAAGCGGGCGTGCCAGCAGCGCGACCAAGGCATCGGCCGCAGCCGGGTCGAGCGCCTCGGCTCCTGACCCGACCACGCACGATGGGCACACCCCACCTCCCGCAGCAGCAGAGAAGCCCACGAGTGGCGGGGGTCCGCTGCACGCGGCACATGAGCCCAACTGCGGCACAAGGCCGGAGACCGCGAGCAGCTTCGCCTGCACCCCCAGCACGTACGGATCGAGCCGGGGCGGTGTGTCGCGCGCGGTGGTACGTGCGATCAGTGCAAGCGCCCGCGTCACGAGGTTGTACGGGGCCTCGGCGTCCACCTGCTCGGGCACCACGCGCATGGCGATCTCGAGCACCGAGCCAGCAGCCCGAAGGCGGTAGCCGTCCATCCAGAGACCCGCCCCCGCATCAACCACCTGCGCCGACCGAAGTGTGAGCAGGTCGCCCCGTCCCTCAGCGGCGCTCAGATTGAGACGCACGCCGGGTTGGAGCCGCCCGCCCTGCTTTGAGGTGGGCTTTCGTGCCCCCTTGGCGATGGCCGAGATGCGACCCATTCCAGGCGTGAGCAGGGTGAGGATGGCGTCCGACTCGCCGTATTTCAGCGTGCGGAGCACCACCGCCTCGGTCTCGATCAACGCCACCGATCAAGTGTCGCACCCCGATCGGGGGCGGTACCCTGCCACCCATGCCCAAGGTCACTGTGTACTCAACCGAGCCCTGCCCCTACTGCCAGCGCGCCAAAGCGTTTCTCACGCAGAAGGGCATTGAGTTCGAGGAGATCATGATCCCCCGCACCGACCACGCTGGGCGCGACCGCCTGGTTGCCGAGACCGGTGGCTACTCGTTCCCGCAGATCATCATCGACGGACGCAACATCGGTGGGTGGGATGAAATGTCAGCGCTCGACCGCGCCGGCGAGCTCGAGGCGCTGCTGGCCTAAGCCGATGCCGCCCGGCGATCGGCAGCGGTGGGCACTCCTCGCACAGAGGTGGCCTGACGCACCGCATCACGCACCGCGGCACTTGCCATCTCGGCTGCGGCGTTGCCCACGATGATTGGATTCGCCTCGGTCGCACCGGTCGCCACGGCAAACGCGATGTCGCCGTCGAGCGCTGTGCCGTAGGGGGCAATCGCCCTGGCCAGACCGGCGTGGGCCTGCCGGGCCACCTGAGTGCACTGCGCCTTATCAAGCCGCGCGTCAGTGGCAATGACCGCCAGCGTGGTGTTCGACATCTCAGCCAATCGATGATGCCGCGGCTCGTCCTCCATCAGCGCCCTGCGGGCATCAACAAAGCGCCCGTTCTCCCATGCCCCCGCGAGCACCTGCCCATTCTCGTCCAGCACATCACCAAATGCATTCACGACCACGAGCGCCGACACCGTGGCACCGCTTCGCAGACGCACGCTCGCGGTGCCGATTCCGCCCTTGCACCAGTGGTCCCTGCCGTGGCACTTACCGACGGTCGCCCCGGTGCCGGCTCCAACGCTGCCCACGGCATGCGGTCCGTCGCTGGCGGCCTCGGCGGCCAGGCGGCCCTCCGCTGCGCCCGGGCGGCGGGCATTGCCGGTAATACCGAGATCAAACAGGGCGGCAGCGCTGACGATGGGCACAGTGGCGATACCCGTATCAACGCCCAGTCCCTGCTCCTCGCACCAGTGCATCACCCCGCTGGCTGCGTCCAATCCGAACGCGCTGCCACCGGTAAGAAGGATGGCCGACACCAACGGCACCGTCGCCACCGGCTGCAGCAGGTCGGTTTCGCGTGATGCCGGCCCTCCACCGCGCACATCCACACCGCCGACAGTGCCCTGCGGAAGGATGATCGCTGTACAGCCCGTGCCTGCATCGGCATCGGTCCAGTGCCCCACGCGAATTCCCGGAACATCGGTGAGCATTAATCCCCCTCCATCAGTGGCTGGCACTTTGGACACCAGTAGGTACCCCGCTGCGCCACCACGCCCTTCTCGATCGTCGTCTGGCATCGCGGACATTGCTCGCCGCGGCGACGGTGTACGCGGAAGAGATCCTGCATACCCCCGCGCTCCCCGTTGACGTCACGGTAGCGATCGAACGACGCTCCCCCTGCCGTGATGCCCATTCGCAAGCGGTCCCGGATCGCCCTGTGCAGTGATGTCACCTGGGCGGCGGTGAGATTCCCTCCAGGCTCAGCGGGATTGACACGGGCCATAAACAGCGCCTCGTCGGCATAGATGTTTCCCACACCCGCGACGATCCGCTGATCAAGGATGAGCGCCTTCGCGCATGCGGTACGCCCCCGCAGGCGGTCCCCCAGCCCGCGTGCCGTAAATGCTGCTGACATGGCATCGGGTCCGGTGCGCCCGGCCCAGATGCGCGCCCTGCCCTCGCGTGGCAGAAACCACGCGGTGCCAAAGCGCCGCGAATCGGCAAACGTCACGGAGCCGCCGCCCTCGATGCCGATCACCGCACGTGTGTAGGGAAGCGGCGGGTCAGGCACATCGTCGCTCCACAACAACTGCCCGGTCATCCTCAGGTGCAGGGTGAGCGCCTCGTCCCCATCGAGCTCAATAAACAAGTACTTCCCCACGCGATCAATGCGCTCGATACGCCGTCCCTCCAGGCGCTCGGCGAAGGCACCCGGCTCCCACGGGTCAACAAGCCGAGGATCGCTGACGCGCGCGCCGCGGATCGTGCGCCCCACCATGCGCTCTGCCAACTGGCGCCGAATCGTCTCGACCTCGGGTAGTTCGGGCATTAGGCCCCCGTGATCACCCACGCATCGCCCAGCAACTCCTCCGCCCGGCCGGCGAGCCAGTCGTCGGATGCATGGACGATCGCGAGCGTCTGCCCTACCTCAACCGACTCGCCCGGCCCCACCAGCATCTGCACACCAACAGCGTGATCGAGCACCTGGTCGGGATCCAGCCGGCCGCCCCCCAACCAGCGGACAGCCGTCCCGATGCCCGCTGCGTCCACGTGATCCACAGATCCCGCGTGCGCCGCCACTACCTCGCGTTTCAGCAAACAGGTAAGGATCAAATCGGGCTCAGAGAGCGCAGCCGGATCGCCTCCTTGCGCCTCCACCCAGCGTTCGGCGGCAGCGAGCGCCCGCCCATCTGCGATGGCAGCCCGGGCAGCGTCGGCTCCCCCGGCGTCCAGCACGCCCGATTCTTCAGCGGCCCTGCCGGCAAGCGCGGCCACCCGGTCCACGAGGTGCGGATCGCCCTCACCCAGCAGCACGCTGGCACCGGCCACAATTTCGAGGCCCGGGCCGGCGGCCCCAGCCAACGGCACCGCGCGCAGCGTTGCCTCTGCATGCACGCGGCGGTGCCAATCTGCCCCCAGCCGGGTGATAAGGGCGGCAGCGGCGGCGGCGTGCTGGGTATCGGCCAGCAGTCCGCCCGACCCACCCGGCGCCTCAACGACGACCGTCGTGGATCCACCGCTGACTGCCCGTACGGCTGCCGATACAGCGACCAGGGTGTCCCCCTCAGCCGTCGCCGTCGACTCGCGAAGATCCGCAAGGCGACGTTCCCCGGGAACCAGCCTGTCGCCGGGCTCGGCGATGACGATGCCGAAGTTGCGCGCTTGCAGGACATATTCCTCAAGAGTGACGTCCACACGCATGCCTGGAATGGCCTCGAGTGCATCAAGGATGCCGCCCGTGAACGAGAGCCCCCGGGCACCCGTTGATGCCACGATCACCCCAAGCGAAGCCGCCACGGCAGACGCGGCGAAGATGAGCGCGCTGTCCCCCACCCCACCGGTTGAGCGGATATCGGTGGTGGGGCCCAACGACGCCAGTTCCAGGCGTTCACCCCCGGCCAGAAGCCCTTCCGCAAGGGCTTTTGCGACCTCATATGATGCCCCGTGGATGCCGGCTGTGGCGCACCAGGCTGCCATCTGCGCATCAGACGCGGCGCCGGTCGTCCAGGCGCCCACGAGCGCGGTGATGTCAGCGGGGTCAATGACCTCGCCACGTCGTGTGCGCTCAAGCACCTCGAGCGTTGGTCGGGGAACTTCCAAGATGGGTCACGGTAGCAAGGGGTGGTATGTTGGCCCTGTGCGTCGAACAGCCCTCATGGCTGCGTCTCTCTCGATTGCCGTTCTTGGTCTGCCCGCAGGGGCATGGGCACAGAACAGCACAGGGACCGCCCCAACAACCACTGACACCACTACTGGTGCCACCACCACCAGCGCCACCACCCCCACGGTGCCGCGGGTCACCGGCCCGCCCGCGCTCAGCGTGCTGCGGCTGCGAAAGACCATCGTCGCGGAGCAGGGCCACGCCCGATTCATGCTCGGCGTCAAGTCGAAGACCGTGGCTACCGTCACCGCCACCATCAAGGATGCAACGACCAAGAAGGTCGTGCGCACCCTCACCAGCTCCCAAGATCACATTCAGGGACCGGTGTGGTTTCTCGTACAGGCGGTCAATGATCAGGGATACCAGTTGCCGGCCGGCAACTACACGGTGTCGATCGTTGCCAAGAATTCGCAGGGAACGTCCAAGCCGCTCACCGGCAAGTTCCTGCTCAGCCTCACCCCCCCGCGCGGCCGCCTTGACGGCTACACGGTGCCGAATCTCCCCGCCATCGCCCGCCAGCTCAAGATCGCTCCCGGTGGCCAGCTTGTGACCGCGTTGGGCGTGAAGGGCGCGCTCGTTACCGCGGGGCTGCGCCGAGGCGACGTCATCATCAAGATCAACAACCTTGATGTGAGCACCCCCGGCCAATGGCAATCCGCAATCAAGACCTTGCCGGCCGACACGCCTATGCCGATTGAGTATCGACGCGGCGCAACCGTCGTATCGGCAACGCTGCAGTTGCCACCCGACTGGACCCCGGCGCCCGACTACGCGGCAACGTTCAAGGTGCTCGTCAAGCGCAACCCGAAGCTGGGATACATGCTGGCCAGCGCCCGCAACCGCATTGACGTCGGCAAGCCCGATGAAGCCCAGAAGCAGTTTGACGCCTGGTCTCCCGCCATGAAGAAGACCGGCATCGGTCAGATGCTTCAGGGTGAGATCCTCACCGCGAAAAACGATCTGAAGGGTGCCCTCGCGGCATACCTCAAGGCCACCACCACCGACTCCACGCTCGCACCGGCTCTACTCGGCGAGGGCCTGGTGCTCTCGCGCCTTGATCGCACCGCGGAGGCCGTGCCGGTGTTCCAGGCAGCCGTGGCGCAGGACCCCGGTGACGCCGTGGGCCAGGCATTCCTTGCCTACGCGCTCGTCGCCACGAACCAGAACGACGCTGCCATCGCCGCAGCCACCACGGCCTCGACGCTCGACACCAAGTACGAGGACGGCCTGATCGCTCTCGGACTGGCCCAGATCGCCGCGGGGCAGAAGGCGCAGGGCGTCGCGAGCCTCAAGAAGGGGCTGCTATTGATGTCGGATCAGGCCCGGGCCGATCAGCTCATCGCGGAGAACCTCGAGCCCAACGCGTAGCGCCGCTGGGCATTTCAGCAGCACTCACGAATCATCGGAGGGGCGCCCGTGCGCTTATCCACACTCACCCGGCTCGCCACCGTCGCTACAGCCGTCGTTATGATCGGATCAGTGGCCGCATCCGGGGCGCCTGCGCCCGTCGTGACGATCACCTGCTCTGCGAACAACATCACTGTCACTCCGAGTCAGGTGAAATACGGCCGCTACTCGGTGGTGTACGTCAACCGCAGTGCCCTGACAGCGCGATTTTCTTTCGAGGGCAAGCGGGGGTCCGGTCTCATGAAACCCGGTCAGCGCGTGGTTCGCTCAATGACCTTCGACCGGTACACGAAGCCGCTCGGTAACTCGATTGACCGCAGTGCGACTCCCATGGCCACATGCGAAACCGGACGCGACGCGCCTGAATACGGCCCAGGCGGCTACGAGTGGAACACAGTGGCCGGACAGTCGCTCGTGGTGTGTGCCGTGACGCCCTGCAAGCCCAACACGTACGCGCTGAAGGAGCGCGCTGACAGCGCCCTCCTGGGAGTGCCTGCCGGTTAGAGCTCGCCCGTCGGCTCGGCGCGCTCCTCGTCCTCCCATCGGCTGCGTCCACGCGGGCGGTTGCCCATGTTGATCCAGACGACGATCGAGACGATGCCGATGATGAGGCCGACCCAGAACTGCCATGCAGTAATCGGGTTGATGGAGAAGATGCCAAACAGCAGCAGCACGGCGATGACCGCCACCAGTGCGACAGGCCGCTGACGCGGCGGGGCGAGTTGCACCACCCACGGGGCAACGAGCGAGATGATGAGGAGCAGGATCGAACTCATGTCTCCAACCGGATCGGGGAGCGCCGCGACACTCTAAGGCCGCGGCAACACGCCTGAAAGCGTAGCGCAGGTGCCGGAAATCCTCTGCAACGCTCCGTTCATCGGTACCCTCGCCACGTGCGCACAGTTGGAATCCACCTGATGCCCGACATGACCCGGGTCGATCCACCTGGGCGGTCCGCGGTGGCCGAGATCGGCCCCACTGGCGACCTTCTCGGAGTGCAGATGTGCAGTTCCAATGAGGAGATCGCGGCCACCGTCGGTGCATCTCCTGCCCTTGTGGTGATTGATGCGCCGGTCGTGATTCCTCCCGACACTCAGGGCCGTCGGGATCTGGAGCACGTTCTCACCTGGCTCGACATCCCCGCATTTCCTGTCACGGCCGCCCGCATGGTCACGGTTCATGGAGGCGCACGGGGCGCCATCCTTGCGGCGCTGCTGCCGCCGGCCCAGATCGTTGTCGAGGGCATTCCCGATCAGGTAATCCGCCAACTGCTCTGGGAGCGCGACCACCCGCCCGGCTCGGACCCCCTCGGCTTGGCTGCCTACCGCGCAGCCTGGCTTGACGTGCGCCCACCCGCATTCCGCCCCCGGGGCGGGAGGGCACGCAACGACGGGCTGATTCCCGCACGCAATATCCTCGCCGATGGAGCAGATCTCAGCGCGTGGCCCGAGCCTGAGCGGACGGGTGACCTGGCCGCCCTCGACGAGGCTGCTGCCATCGACGCCACCGCCTGTGCTGTCACCGCGTACCGCTGCCTGCATGGGCACGAAGACCGCTGGGCGCGCATCGGAAGCAACGATCGCGGTGTGGTCGTCATCCCGGCAGACCCCGATCTCATTGCCCGGGCCGAGGTCAACATCGCCCGGCTCACGGATGAGGGGACCATCGCCATCCCTCTTGAGGTTGCAGGAAGGGCGGTCGGCCCGCCACAATCATGGTGAGCCGCGACGAATTGCGGATATGCGACGGGGAGGCACTACGTGTCCACTGACAGCGTTTACAAGGTCATCGAGATTGTCGGGACCAGTGCCGAGTCGTGGGAGGCCGCCACTGCCCTCGCGGTGGAGACCGCCTCTGCATCCCTGCGCGATCTGCGCGTGGCCGAGGTCGTGAAGCAGGACGTCACCATCAAGGATGGGACCGTGGATCGCTATCGGGTGCGTCTGCTGATCAGCTTCAAGTACGAACTGGACGCCTAGCCCCACCCGTGCCCCGCCGCGGGTCGGCCCCGACCCGCGGCCGCAGGAATCGCCGCGGCGAAGTCGCGCTGGGGCGGCCTACGCCCGAATGACGCGAAACGGCACAGGCATGAGTGGTGCGTCGAGGAGCGCCGCGCGCAGGTCGTCGGCGTTCGCATACGCGCGACCCGGGATGACCCGGCCCAGCACCGGTGCATCGACTGCGTCGTCGGCGAACGGCCATGGGTCGAGTGCACACGTCCGGTCATCAACTGCCGAGATCACGACAGCAACGCCCTCGGCGTCATCCACGGACCGCGGAACGCGCCGGAGGGTCCATGGCTCGTCGCCTGCGAGCCCTGTCCATGTGAGGTAAAGGCTCAGCAAGTCGAGCGCCTGGAGCACGCGGTAGGCCGCCCACGTCCATTCACGGGCCTCCTTCGCATCTCCCATCTGGGACTCCACGCGCTGCTGCACCGCTGCCTCGTCACGAATGAGGCCCTGAACGGGATCCGGGAGGACGTTGATATCCGGCATCTCGCCGTCAAGGCCCATGCGCCGCTGTACGAGCCCCGCGCAGTGCAGTCCCACCAGCATGCCGGTGACCTCGTCGCGGTTGCGAGCCGCGTGGATGCTGCGGCGATGGATCGCCATGTGCTCGGAGGTCGGCATCTGCGCGAAGTCACATGGCTCCCCGTCCGCCGAGATGTCGGGCGAGGCCTCCCACTGGCGCCAGCCCTCGTCGTGCCACTCGGCAGCCAATGCCACCGGACCCCACGGCTCAGGGCGCACGAACTGCGCGTTGCCCCATGCCCCTGCCAGCAGGCCGCATTGCGACTGATGGTCAGTCTGCATCACCACGCGGATCCCCTCGGGGTCACGCGCGGTGATCATGCGCGGTCTGCGGCCGCCGCTGCCGCGCCCACGATGCCGGCTCGGTTCTCGAGCGCGGCTGCACGCAGTGGCGGTCTGACGTCGATGAAGTGCAGAAACTTGTCGGCCTTGCGGGACACGCCGCCACCGAGCAACACAAGGTCGGGCCAGAACAGGCGGTCGATCACCTCGATCACCTCTTGCAGGCGCTCTGCCCAGTGATGCCATGAGAGGTCGTGCGCCTCGCGCACCGATGCGGCGGCGCGGTGCTCGGCATCCTTGCCGCGCACCTGGATGTGCCCCATCTCGGTGTTGGGAACCAGCACGCCGTTGTAGAGGAGTGCCGAACCGATTCCGGTTCCGAGGGTGAGCAGCACAACCAAGCCCTCAACTCCGTGAGCAGCCCCGTAGCGGGCCTCGGCCACGCCGGCCGCGTCAGCATCATTGATCACGCGCACCGGTGCACCGAGGCCCGCTGCGAAAAGGTCCTCGGCGCGGGCACCGACCCATGCGGGGTCGATGTTGGAGGCGAGGGTGGTGACACCGTCAACGATCGGCGACGGGAACCCGATACCGATCGGGCCGTTGTGCCCCAGGTCGGAGATGAGGCCCGCGGTTGCCGCAACCACCGAGTCTGGTGTGGCGGGCTGCGGTGTCTCCACCCGCACCCGCTCTGTTGTGAACTCGCCGGTGGCCAGGTCGACAATTGCCGCCTTGATCCCGCTGCCACCAACGTCGATTCCGAGGGAAAGGGTCATCGGGTCGCTGTCACCTGAATTTCGCTCAGCATTTCCATGAGGTTGGGCGGGAGTACCCGCGCGGCGCCAGCCGGCCCCATGCTTCCCTGGAAGTACGGCTCCACAGGCGGTGGGTCATCAAGGAGCGGCTGCACCACACGCCAGGCGTCCTCCACGAGATCGCCACGGGCGAACAGGCGGCGCTCACCGATGATGGCGTCGCCCATCAGTCGCTCGTAGGCCGCGGGGCCCGGCATCCCGAGCTGCTTGCCGTACTGCACCGAAAGATCGACCGTCTCGGTGAGCACCTGATCGCCGGGCTGCTTCACCTGCATGCTCAACTGGATGAGATCGTCGGGCTTCATACGAAAGCGCATGCGGTTGGGCTCAATCATGCCGTGGGCCTCCTCAAACAGCTGACGAGGGGGCAGCACATACTCAACAACCGCCTCGGTGACCGTGCGCCCCAGCGCCTTGCCTGCACGAATGGTGAACGGAACGCCCGCCCAGCGCCAGGTATCGATCTCAAACCGCAGCGCGCAGTAGGTCTCAACGTCGCTCTCGGGGTCCACTCCGGGCTCGCCCCTGTAGCCCTCAAACTGACCGCGCACGAGGTTCTCGGGCAGGAGTGGCTTGATGGAGCGGAGCACCTTCACCTTCTCGTCCGAGATGCACTGGGCATCCATCGACACCGGAGGCTCCATGGCAAGCATGCAGACAAGCTGCAGCAAGTGGTTCTGCACGACATCGCGCAGACATCCGACAGTCTCGTAGAACGACCCGCGGCCCTCGACGCCGAATGACTCGGACATTTCGATATGCACCCGACGCACGTAGCGGCGGTTCCAGATGGGTTCAAGCATCGAGTTACCGAAACGCGCAACGAGGATGTTCTGCACCTGCTCATAGCCCAGGAAGTGATCGATGCGGAATATCTGGTCCTCACGCAGCTCGGTGGCCAGTCCACGGTTAAGTTCCTGCGCCGACTCCAGATCACGGCCGAGCGGCTTCTCCACCACCACGCGCGCGTTCTGTGTGAGGTCATGATGTGAAAGCGCCGCGACGACCTCGCCGAACAGCCCCGGAGGGATGGCCAGATAAAACACGGGCAAACGTATGTCGTGCATGGTCTCAGCGAGGTGGGTGAACGACATCGGGTCGTTGTAATCGCCATGCACGTACCGCACGCACTTGAGCAGCGTCTTGGCCGCCTCGTCATCGTCTGGCACACCGGCCTCGGTAAGAGAGGCGCGGATGCGGTCCTGCAGCTTCTTCAGGCTCCATCCCTCGCGGGCGATGCCGATGATGGGGATATCCAGCTTGCCCCGCTCCTGGAGCGCGTGCAACGCCGGATAGAGCTTTTTGTAGGCAAGGTCGCCGGTGGCACCGAACAGCACGACACAATCGGCTTTCGCGCTCATTGCGAGTGCTCCAGGTGTCCGCCAAAGCCCAGGCGCATGGCCGCAAGCACCTTGTTTGCGTACTCGTCGTTGTCACGGCTCGCAAAGCGCGAGAACAGCGCGCTGGCAAGAACCGGGGCAGGTACGCCTGTATCGACCGCCGCCTGCAGGGTCCAGCGACCCTCACCCGAGTCGGACACACGACCCTCGAACTTCTCGAGGCCGGGGTCGCGCAGGTACTCCTCTGCCGTGAGGTCAAGAAGCCACGACCCCACCACGCTGCCCCGGCGCCACAACTCGGTAACCGAGGCGACGTCGATGTCGTACTTGTAAAGGTCAGGATCGCTGAGCGGGGCCGTCTCGGCATCGGCGGTGCGCTCGCGCGCACCCTCGTTGGCGTGGTGCAGGATGTTCAGCCCCTCGGCGAATGCGGCCATCATTCCGTACTCAATGCCGTTGTGCACCATCTTCACGAAGTGCCCGGCGCCCGCGGGTCCGCAATGCAGCCAGCCGTTCTCGGCGGGGGTGGGCGGCCCCTCACGTCCTGGCGTGCGCGGCGCTGTGGCCACCCCAGGCGCGAGGGTCTCAAGGATGGGAGTGAGCGTGGTGATGGCCTCGTCGGTACCGCCCACCATGAGGCAGTAGCCACGCTCGAGGCCCCACACCCCACCGCTCACCCCGGCGTCCACGTAGTGAATGCCCTTGGCCTCCAGCACCCGTGAGCGGGCGATGTCATCGGGGTAGTGGCTGTTACCGCCGTCCACCACCACATCGCCGGGCTCCAGGTGCTCGGCCATTTCCATGATTGCGGCTGTAGTGACGGCGGCGGGGAGCATGAACCACACAACTCGCGGGGCGTCGAGCTGCGCGACCAGCGTGGCCGAGTCGGATGCCGTCCCCCCGCCCTTGCCGCCCAGCGCACTGACTGCTGCTGCGTCGCGGTCGTAGCCCACCACCTCGTGGCCGGCGTTCATCAGGCGCACGCTCATATTCGCGCCCATCCTGCCGAGTCCCACCATCCCGATACGCACCACGAGCCTCCAAACGGTTGTGCGGCGTCCGGACCCGGCCGCGCAGGACGCAGACTACGCTGCATGCCCTGATGGAACGGATCATTGGTGACAATGCAACTGCGGCCGCTCATGCGGCCGCCCGGCACATCGCGGAGGCGCTTCGCAGCGCGCTGGCTGCCAGAGGACGGGCATCGCTGGCGGTCTCAGGCGGAACCAGCCCGTGGATCATGCTCGCCGAACTCGGCACCGAGGATCTCGATTGGGCATCCGTGGACATTCTGCAAGTGGATGAGCGCATGGCCCCCGATGGCGACGACCTGCGCAACCTCACTCATCTCGAGCGCTCGCTGGCCGGGACGCGCGCGGTCGCGGCACACCTGCACCCCATGGCGTGCGGTGGCACCGACGCCGACGTGGCGGCAGCCGCCTACCTACCGGTGCTCGCCGCGCTGAATGGACCGATTGACGTCGTACACCTGGGCCTTGGTGAGGACGGCCACACGGCCTCCCTGGCTCCCGGAGATCCAGTGCTCGACGTGACCGACACGCCGGTGGCGGCAACCACCCGCCCCTTCAACGGCACCCGCCGGGTGACCCTTACCTATCCGTGCATCAATTCCGCCCGGCGGGTGGTGTGGCTTCTCACCGGCGCGGGCAAGGTGCCGATGGTGGCGCGCCTCGAAGCCGGTGACCGGTCAATCCCGGCCGGACGTATCGAGCAGGAGAATGCGGTGATGGTGCTCGACCGTGCTGCCGCCGGTTCCGCCTAAGCGGCAGCCCCGCCCGGAGGCCATGGCTGCACCGCTGCGGCGAGTACGCGCTCACGCCGCCCGGCCTGCTTCGTTGCCACCACGGCATGCGACCCGTCCAGCCCGATCAACTCCCCGAAGTGCCACGACCCGCGGGACGACCAGCGCACTGTCTCGCCAGGCACGAGATCGGGATACGACAAGCTGAGCTGAGCCTGTGCGATGGGTTGGTGGCTGCTCATGGGGTCTCCTCGTCGAGTGGCTCGATTGCCGATTCGCCAGTCAGGACCATGAGACCTGCACCGCAAAGAGGGGAGAATCGCTGGTAGGGTCGAATGGTCGTCACCACAGGGGGGCGACAGATCCTCTCCTCAATCACGACAAGGGGTTACCGCATGAACAAGAGCGAGTTCGCGAAGGAGCTTGGTGCGCGTGCCGGCTTGACCGGCGTGCAGGCACAGAAGGTCACTGACGAGTTCCTGGCGCTGCTGACCGAGGCCATCGCCAAGGGCGAGCGCGTTGCATTCCTCGGCTTCGGTTCCTTCTCCACTTCGCAGCGCGCCGCTCGTGTTGGCGTCAACCCGCGCAACCCCAGCCAGAAGGTGAAGATCCCGGCCCGTAAGGCTGTGCGCTTCACCCCGGGCGCCCCGCTGAAGGCTGCTGCCAACTCGGGCAAGGTCGCCAAGAGGAAGGCCGCCACGACTGCCAAGAAGGCCACGACCACGGCCAAGAAGGCCCCGGGCACGGTGAAGAAGGACGTCAAGAAGGTCACCACGGCCGTCAAGAAGGACGTCAAGAAGGTCACCACGGCCGTCAAGAAGGACGTCAAGAAGGTGACTGCGACCGCCAAGAAGGTCGTCCGGAAGCCCGCAGCAAAGAAGAAGTAGCTCCGACGTCGTGTGCCCCGGTGGGTGGGACCATGTCCTGCCCACCGGTGCGGCGCGCGCTACGCGGGGGCCGAGGCCTCCGGTGCATCGGCCGTCTGAAGGCGGCACCTGCCGGATCCGGCGCATGCCTCGCACTCCGGCACCTCACCGCGCACATGCGCAAGGCAGTACTCCACCCGTGCGGTCACCACGTCGGCCATAAGCGGGTGCACTCCGAATGGTGCGGCCACCAGGTATGCCACGCCCGGATGGCGTGACGCGGCGGCGGCGGCGAGCTCGGGAATGTCCTGATTCCAGTGCTTGCCGGGCAAAAGGAAGTACGGCTGGATGACCACTGTGGTGGCGCCCCGGGTCACGCAGGCGTCGAACGCCGTGGCGATTGAGGGCTCGGCCAGCTCCATGTGCGCTGGCTCGACGATGTCGTAGCCGAGGGTGTCCGTGATGGCGCCGCGGGTGAGGTCCTCGAGCATCACGTTGCTCTCCGTGCGGCGACTGCCGTGGTCAACCACGATCACGCCAACGCGTTCTTCGGTTCGGGATTCAGGCATTGCCGGATCCTAGATCGGACCGCATCGAACCGTCGCCCGAACCGTCACCCAGCGCCGTCGATCACCAACATCGCGTCACCGTTGCGGATGAACTCGTAGGGAACGTGGCGAACTTCCGTGGCATGCCCGCGCGCCGAAAGGGCGCGGCGCAGATCCTCGAGGCCAGGCCATGGACGGGTTGTGGTGTCCACGAGAGGAAACATGCGCACCTCGCCCGACGCGACCCGCGCAAGTTCGAGCACACCATCCAGATGCGCCTCTGCGTCGAAGTGGTCGGGGTAGACAAACAGCAGATGCGACGAGAGCACCAGGTCAAAGGCATCGTCACCGAAGGGCAGGTGCGGCAGCGCCCCCATCACATAGCGGTCGGGGTTGGCAATCCGATCCCGGTCGAACGCATCGACCGCTGCCATCCGTCGGGAGAGGTGATCGTCAAGATCGCGGAAGAACCCCCATACGTAGGTATCCGGGGTATCGGCCACGTACTGGTTGCCGAACGCCGTATCCCGACGGGCCCGGGCCACCAACTCCCCGTGGGACGTCATGCCGGCGTACACCGGGTCGCACGCGGTGACCTCACACCCGATGGCGCGGGCACCCGCCGCGAATCCGCTTGCACCGGCCGGACAATCGAGTGCAGTGGCCGTACTGAGGTCAGCAGGCTGCAGGTCGAACATAGCGAGGTACTCATCGAACGGACGGGCCGTCACGATGATGTCGCCGAGGCCCCGGTATTCGTGTGTGCTCATGCCTCCACGGGCCCGGTGCGATCCAGTCGCACAACCCGGGCCGAGCCGATACCGGAATAGCGCTCGGGCATACACGTGAGCACGATCACCTGACACGTCTTCCCCGCCTCGGCGAGCGCTGCACCAAGGCCCTCCAGGCGCCCTGCGTCGGAGTACCCCAACGCATCGTCGATGATGACCGGTGCACCACCATCGGCGGCGGGAGCCACCAGTGATGCAGCGGCCAGGCGACCGATGAGCGCCATCTGCTCGCGGGCGCCACCAGAGAGGGCCTCAACGGGCACGGTCACACCCTCGCGCGTGCGGCTGACCACCTGCAGGGTGGTGTGGTCAACCTCCACCTCGGTCCCCGCACCGAATACCAACCGGCCAAACCGCTCAACCGCCTCGCGAAACGGCGCCACGTATGCGCGCTGCGCGATGTCGCGATGACGGGCCATGGTTGCGTACAGCAGATCAACCGCTGCCGCGCGCCGCTCGGCCAAGTCGCGCTCAGCCTCGGCATTCCCAGCGGCCTCCCGGGCATGGGCGACGCGGTCCGCGAGGCCCTCATCCCCCTGCTGGGAGATCTCGCCCTTCATCCTCGCGGCAAGAAGTTGGATGTCATTCCGCTCCCGCAGCAGCCGGTCAACGGCGTCACGGGAATTCGCCAGCCGCAGCCTGAGGGACTCCGGATCCGCATCGCCAAGTGCCGCCTCTTCGGCGTGAAGCGCAGCGCGCGTCGCCTCTGCCGCAGCATCAGTCTCGGCGGCGGCAGCATTCACCTGCGCGTCCGACTGCGCGGCCCGCGCGGTCTGCAGATCGGTTTCTGCGTCGCCGAGACGCCGGGCCACCGCCCCGAGGTGCCCCTTGCGCTCTGATGCCTGCGCCTCGAGACCGGTCACGGCCGAGTCGGCCTGAGTGTGTGCGTCCCGTGCGGCGTCCTCGTCGCGACGGGCGGAGTCGCGAGCGTCCTCGGTCGCCGCGCGAACCGTATTTGCGGCGTCGGCATCGGCGGGGATCGGTGGGGCGGCTCCGCGATCGCTGGCGTACGCAGCCACCCGGCCCTCGGCCCGCGCAATCTTGTCGTCCATCTCCTCGAGGGTCAGATCATTGAGCGCCCACCCCCGGGATTCGCGTGCCGCTTTCACGGTGGCCTCGGCGTCAAGTCGCCGCCGGTCCAGATCACGGGCCGCGGTCTCCCCGTCAGCCGGTGACACCCCTGCCTGCACGAGCAGTGCATCGAGGTGTGCACGAGCCTGCAGCGCGGCGGTCACCACGTCACCCCGGCCCTCAATCCCGATCCGGGCGACCCCGGTGATAACCAGCTCATCGCCGGCTCCCACTGGGAGCGCCAGGGTTTCGCCCGCCGCGATCGATCGGGGTACCCCGCCCAGCTCGAGATGCTGGGCCGACTCCGCAGTGATCTGCAGCGCCGCACCCGCGGCATCACGCCTGCCCCGTGCACCTGCCTCATCAACAACAGCCGTCTCAATGCGCGCCAACAGCTCGGCGTCAAGCGCGCACCCCGCGAGGAATTCCTCCCCGTCGGCGATGGTCTTCTCGGCATCGCCGATGAGACCGCGGCGAGTGCGCAGCGATCCGAGATCGAACAGATCGCGAAGGTGCTGGGCGTCAGCTGCCGCCACGTCAAAGGCGCGCTCGGCGTCCGCCCGTGCGTCCAGGGCGGCCACAAGACGGGCGGATGCCTCGGTGCGCACGGCGAGTGCAGCGTCCAGCCGCGCGGCGGCCAGTACGCCTTCGGCCGTGATCACGCCCACCTCGGCCTCGGCCGCCGCGACGGCTGCGATGGCGGCTGTGCGGGCGTCGGCGGCTGCGGTGGCGTCGCGTGCGGGCGCCATGGCTTTCTCTGCGGCCATGCGGAGGTCGTGCAGCGCCGACTCCCTTGCCGATACTGCCTGCACCTCCGTCTCAAGACGCGTCACCGTGCTGCGCAGGTCCGGCTCCTGCTCCGCATTCCGGGCCAGCTCGCCGTCGAGACGCCGGAACTCGTCAACCCGCGCCTCGAGGACACGAAGCGATTCCTCGGCCCCGTCCAGCGCGATTTGGGTTGTTTCCGCGGACTCACGTAGGTCCTTGCGCGCCTTGTTCGGCTCCCCAGTCGGGGTGCTCCAAATCTGGCGCTCCCGGTCAATCGCGTCGATGAGTGCTCCACCGGGCTCAGCGGATTCGCTGCCCGAACCCGCTGCAGCATCAAGCGCGTGCATGAGCGAGTCGCTGCCGGCGAGCTCGGCCTGACCGAGGGGAACGCCTTGCTGATGCCGGAGCGCGGCGAAGAGCTCGGCATCCATGGTCTCAGCGATGATCGCCGTCACACGATCATGAGCGGCCCGGCCCTGCAGTTGCTCGCGAGCCGGTGACTCGATGAGCAGTTCTGTCCCGGCGCCCCGCACCCACCGCTTGGAGTAGGTGAGGCGATATGGGCCGCACTCGATATCGACCTCCACCCACGGGCCCACATCTCTCCCCACCGGCTGGGCGGCTTTGACCCGCGACTTCGATGAAGAATCGGGGTCGGCGATGAGCATGTCGAGGGCGTCAGCGAGGCTGGACTTGCCCACCTCGTTGGGCCCCTGAACGATGGTGACGCCGTCGGTGGCGAACTCAACATCGGCCTCCACGACTCCCCGGAAGTCGCGCAGCGAGATGCGATGGATCTTCATGCGGCGTTCCGTGCGAGGCGGTAGAGCAGGCGCAAGGCATCCCGAGCGGCATCCTGCTGCGGTCCCTCGTCGGCGGCAAGCGCCGCAACCTCCACGGCGGCGTCGTGGGCGTAGCCCTTAAGGCCGAGATTGTGCAGGTCACCTTCCTCGATAAACACCACCAGGTCGCTACCCCGCTCCGACACGGTGAGACTGGCCAGCACGTCCTGGTGATCATCGAGCACCGCCTGCAGGCGTGCATCCTCACCGATACCAAGTGCCCCCACCAGATCGAGCCGAACGATGGTGCGCGGCTTGTCGGGGATGGCCGTGAGGGAGGCGTCGAGAGCCTCCACATCGTCGAGCGACTCCAGCCGCACGCTGCTGCGCACAAAGGTCCAGGCACCCACGCGGTGGGCCTGCACCTGCACCTCAGTGCCCTCAATGCGCACTACGAGTGCCTGCCCGGGGTCCACCTCGCCGTAATCAGTGGCCACCGGCGTGCCCGGGTAGCGCACGCGCTGGTCACCACCAACTTCGGTGGCCGAATGACGGTCGCCAAGGGCAACGTAGGCCAGGAGCCCGGCGTCGAGCGCCTCACGAAGGCCCTCCATGGCGATAACTGAGGCGTCGTGCGCATCGGGGGAGAGCACGTCCACCACACCATGGGCCAGAAGCACCCGGGTGGGACCCTGCAGGAGATCCACGATGGCCCGTTCCGCCGGGTCGTGGCCGGGGTTCTTCGCATGCCACGGAGCGCCGACGAGCTCGATCCCGCCGACAGTCACTGGCTCGGCCGAATCGATGACCCGCACGTTCGATGGACACCGGTCGGTGAAGGCCGACGACCGGTACACCGACGCCGCATCGAGGGGATCGTGATTGCCCGGCAGGATGAAGACCGGCACCGTGAATGCCCCGAGCGCATCGACCGCGCGGGCAACCACCTGACGATCCACGTGATTCGAGTCGAAGAGATCGCCGCAGGCCACCACGAACTCAGCGCCCTCTGAATCGGCCAGGCGGGCGATCTCGCGCACGGCGTCGATACGGGCCTCCGAATAGCGCGCCTGAGCGTCCGGCGAGAGATATCGCCGGGTCATTCCCAGGTGCCAGTCGGCGGTGTGAATGAAGGTGGTCATGGTGTCGCCCCGCATCGCGAAGGACACGTCACGCTAGGCCCCCACCCGGACGGCTTAGCGCGACCGAAGCCCCGCCCGCATGGCATCGAGCGGTGGCTCCACGCCGGTCCATTGGCGAAATGCCGCGGCACCCTGATGAAGCAACATCCCCGCACCGTCAACAACACGTGCGCCCTGTCCGGCGGCGGCAACGAGCCACGGAGTGGGCTCCGAGCGGTACACGAGGTCGTACGCCACCGTGGACGGCCCGAGTGAGTCGAGCGGCAGCTCGGCGGGAACCACATCAGTCCCCATGCCGAGGCTCGTGGTATTGACGACCAGCACTGCCGATGCGGCAGCATCCTCCATGGCCTGCCGGGTAAACGGAACGACCTCGCCCAGCGCGGCGGCCTTCTCTTCTGTGCGATTGGCCACCCGCAGGTGGGCCCCGCGCCCCCGCAGTGCGAACGCCACAGCTCTGGCTGCCCCGCCCGCTCCGATCATGAGCACCTCGGCCCCGTCAAGATCGAGTGGCGCTGCCTCGTCGAGCGCCCGCAGAAATCCCTCGGCGTCAGTGTTGTCGCCAGTCATCCCGCCGTCGCCATCTGGGATGAGCGTGTTGGCCGCGCCGATAGCCTCCACGGCCAGACTGATCGATGAGCAGCAGTCGATGACCGCCTGCTTGTGCGGGATAGTCACGTTGAGGCCCGAGCAGCCCGCTGCAAAGAGGCCGCGCACGGCATCCGCCACCCGATCTGGGTGGATGGGGAATGCCAGGTACGCCCAGTCGAGATCCAGCGCCCGGAACGCGGCGTTGTGCATGGAGGGCGACAGCGAGTGGTTCACCGGCCAGCCGATCACCCCCGCGAACCGCGTGCTCGATGTGGGCCAGGGCGATTGCATGCTCACCCGTTCGCCTTCGCCTTCGCGATGGCCTGCTGGAACTCTGCGCCGGTCTTCGCGTAGAAGACCTTTCCGCTCGTGCTGGCTACGAAGTACAGGTACGGCGTACGCACCGGATTGGCGGCGGCATTGATGGCGCCGAGCCCCGGATTGCAGATGGGGCCAGGAGGCAGCCCGTGGTAGCGACGTGTGTTGTAGGGAGAGGCCATGTTCAGGTCGGCCCTCGTCAGCTCCTTCGACCACGAGCCGAGCGCGTAATGCACCGTGACGTCGCTGTCGATGCGCATGCCCAGTTTGAGCCGGTTGTAGAAGACTCCCGCGATGATGCGCCGGTCGCGTTGGTTACTGGCCTCGCGCTCGACGATGGACGCCAAGATGAGCACGTCGTACTTGGTGAGGTTGTGCTTCTTCGCGTAGGCGTAGTTGATGCCGGCCGTACGCTGGGCATACGTGCGCAATTGGTAATTGACGAGATCGCTGACGGGCTTCTTCGGATCCACCGGGTAGGTGGCCGGAAAGAGAAAGCCCTCGAGCGACGTGGGCTTTTTGGTACCCGCGAGGGTCTGCCCCACCTTCGACGGGTCGGTGGCCGCGATGTACTGCGCGGCCGGGATACCAGTCTTCGCCTGCACCACGTCTGCCATCTCGGTGCGCCTGAGCCCTTCAACCAGCAGCACGTCGGTCGTCGTGGGAGCGGCGGCCACCGGTGCATCCCCGCCGCCCCGGGTGAGGGCAACCACCGCGATAACGGCGATGATGATCGCGAGGATGGGAATGAGCACCACCAGTACCCGGCGGCCCGCGGGTGTGGCGCGCTGGGGCCGTGGGCGGCGACCCGCGGGCGGTCTGGTGCTCACGACGCCGCCCCGTGGGCACGCAGCCACGACTCAAGAATGACGCATGCCGCCACGCTGTCGAGATCGGCCGTGGCCCCTCCCTCACGGCGCAGCCGCTCGGCTTCGGCGGTGGACAGCCGCTCATCGGTGAGCACAACACGGGTATCAACACGCGCGCGAAGCCGCCCGGCAAACGACGACGAGTGGTGCGCCTGCTCTCCCCGCTCGCCCGACATCAGGAGTGGCTCCCCGATGACGATCACCTCGGGCGCCTCATGAGCGATCACCGCGTCGAGTGCGGCGGCCCCTTCGGCCCCATCAATGCGCCGGATCACCGAAAGCGGACGCACGAGTGTGCCCGTGGGATCGCTCACCGCGACCCCGGTACGCTCGCGCCCGAGGTCAAGCCCGAGGGCCTTCACGCCGCTGCTGACCTGAGCAGCTCGGACGCGCGGGCCATGGCCTCGGCCATCTTCGACGGGTCCTTGCCGCCTGCCCGGGCCATGCCCGGCTTGCCACCACCACCGCCGCCCACAATCGGGGCGATCTCACGCATGACATCGGCCGCCGACATTCCCGCGGCAATTGCGGCGTCGTCGAAGTTGGCCACCAGCAGGGCCTTGCCATCTGCCACAGCCCCCAGCACCAGGGCCGCGCCGGTACCCACCGACTGCTTCACACGATCAGTGATGGAAAGGAGTTCGTCCATGTCGGAGGCCTCGATCTCGATCGCCAGCACGCAGACATCACCGATGCGTTCGGCGCCGGCGGCGAGCCCTGCAACATCCACGCGGCCCGACCGGGACTTCTTCAGGTCGGCCTCAAGCCGCCGGATGCGCTCGTCACGGGCCTCAACCTCAGCCTCAAGAGACGCCGCCCGGTCGCGCAGGTGGTCGAGCGCAGCGAGCCCGGTGACAGCCTCGATACGACGGGTGGCCGCACCCGTGCTGCCCTCCGACACGATGACGAGCGGGCCGATCTCCCCGGTGCGCGACACATGCGTTCCGCCGCAAAGCTCCTTCGAGAAGTCCCCGGCCTGCACCACGCGAACGTACTCGCCGTACTTCTCCTCAAACAGTCCCACTGCACCGAGGCCATCGGCATCTGCGCGGGCCATCACCTCGGCGCGAACCGCGGTGTCCTCCGCAACCCGTGCGTTAATGCTCCGCTCGATCTCCTCGAGCACGTCGGGCTCGATACGTCCACGGTGCGAGAAGTCGAAGCGCAGCTTGTCGGGGCCCACATACGAGCCGGCCTGGCGCACGTCGTCTCCAAGTGCGCCGCGAAGCGCCCAGTTGAGCACGTGGGTGGCTGTGTGATTTGCCTGCGTGGCATGGCGCCGGGCGCTGTCCACTGACGCGGTGACCTCAGCGCCAACCGGAAGATCTCCAGTGACTCTGAGGCGCAGCACTTGATCGTCACCGAGCCGCAGTACGTCGATAACCTCGGCGCTGCCGCCACTTCCCACAAGCACCCCGTGGTCGGACACCTGTCCCCCGCCCTCGGCATAGAACGGCGATTGCTCGATTTTGGCGAGGGCCTCGTCGCCCTCCGTGGTGGCAATGGCGCTGATACGCGTGACCACTTCCATGTGGTCGTACCCCACAAACTCGGTGGCCGCCGACGACTGCGCGAGCGATTCGGCACGGGCACGGTCAGCGCCGCCACCCTTCTTGCCGGCGGCACGTGCGCGATCGCGCTGCTCGGTCATAAGGCGGCCAAAGCCCTCCTCATCAACCTGCAGGCTGTGCTCCTCGGCAGCGTCGCGCGTGAGGTCGAGCGGAAATCCAAAGGTGTCGTGAAGGCGGAATGCATCGTCGCCGGCGATGACGCCAGCCGCTCGCGAGCGGTCGAGCACCTCACCGAGCAACTTGGTGCCCTGCTCGAGCGTGCGCGCAAACTGCTCTGCCTCGGCCCCGATGACGTCCTCCACCGTGGAACGCTCTGCGGCGATCTCGGGGTAGGCGTCGCCGTAGCCGTCGGCGACCGCCTGCACGAGGCCCACAACCCGGGCGGGCTCGAGCCCCAGATATGCACCCTCGCTGACGGCACGTCGGATGATGCGGCGAAGAACGTAGTCGCGGCCCTCATTGCCCGGGCGCACGCCATCGGATGCGAGAAACGTCATCGCCCGGCCGTGGTCAGCCAGCACGCGCATGGCGCGGTCCACCCGCGGATCTGCGTTGTAGGCACGCCCAGAGGCCTGCTCGGCCCATGCGATGAGCGGGCGGAAGCCATCGGTCTCAAACACCGTCTGCTTGTCCTGAAGGATCGCGGCCAGGCGCTCAAGGCCTGCGCCGGTGTCGATGTTCTTCGCGGGCAGGGTGGTGAGCGTGCCATCCTCGGCGCGGTCGTACTGCATGAACACCAGGTTCCAGAACTCGAGAAAGCGATCGGTGCCCGTGACGGGGCCACCCTCGGGGCCGAATGACGGTCCGCGGTCCAGATAAAGCTCGGTATTGGGGCCGCACGGACCAGTGGGCCCGGCCTTCCAGAAGTTGTCGGCCTCGCCCAGACGCTGAATGCGGTCACGGGGAATGCCCAGCTCGACCCAGCGCTCAAGCGCCTCGTCGTCGGCCGGTACCCCATCCATACCCTCGAAGACGGTGATCCAGATCTGTTCGGGGTCGAATCCCAGCACCTCGGTGCTGAGTTCGAAGCCGAAGCGGATCGCGTCGTCCTTGAAGTAATCGCCAATGGAGAAGTTGCCGAGCATCTCGAAGAACGTGAGGTGCCGGGCGGTGCGCCCCACCTGGTCGATGTCGAGAGTGCGGAAACACTTCTGCGCGCTGGTCATGCGCAGAGCAGGCGGCTCCGACATGCCGAGGAAGTACGACTTGAGGGGCTGCATCCCCGCGATGGTGAGCAGCACTGATGGGTCGTCCTCAAATGGGACGAGCGAAGCGGAAGGAATCCGGAGATGCCCCTCGCGCTCGAAGTAGCGGAGGAAGCCCTCACGGATCTCGGCGGTGGTCACGCGGGGCAATGTACCAGCGGTCGGTCGGACCACTCCACGTTGGGTGCGGGCGCTACCAGGTGCGGGCCTCTGCCCGCACATCCCGAAGCTCATCGTCGAAGGCCCGCTCGGCGCGCTTTCCGGCGCGTGCGCCATCCACCAAGGCCTCCCGCGCATCCTGCAGCATGCCTTCCGCCTCGTCACGCACGATCAGCGGCCACCGGACGGGGTTGCGATCACGACCCGTGAGCCATGCCACCAGAAGGCCAACGGCCACGATGAGCGCGCGCATCAGTCCTTCTTCGTGTCAGCTGCCGTGGGGTACGGGCTCTCGTGCTTCACGGGTCCGCTCGCAGGGCGCCCCGCGGCGCGACGTGACTTGAAGCTGCGAAGCGCCTCGCTGGCCGATGCGGTGAGGCCCGAAAGGGCACGTGCTGGCGCTGACACAGCGCCGGAGACGGTGCTGGCAGCCTTTTCGGCGCTCTTCGTGGCGCCCACGGCGCTCTGCATGATCTCGTCAACGTGACCCAGTTGGTCATTCACGCCATCAACGGTCGTCTGCACACGCGTGAGGATCGGCACGGTCTCGTCGGTGATTTCCTCGACCGAGGTGTCGAGTTGCCCGAAGAGTCCGCCGAGGCGGAAGAACATATAGAAGAGCCCGACCCCCACGAGGACCAGGAAGATGGCCAACGCAAGGTTGGCGACGTCAGACCAATCCATCTATTCCTCCGTGCTGTTCTCCCGCGCGGGTGCACGGGTGATTCGTCCTGCGGCCACGAGACGGCCCTCGTCATAGAGAGCCGCGGTCTGCCCCGGGGCAACTGCCTCGGCGACGTCCTCGAGCACCACCTCCCCCGAATCCGCGCCCGTCATGACGATGCGACCCCGGAGGGGGCGCCCATGATGCCGTATCCGGACGTCGAGCGTGCGATCAGGCGTGGAATGCACCACAAGGTCATCAATCTGAATGACCCGCGCGGCCAGGTCGGCGCGTGTACCCACGACCACGCGATTCGCCGCCGCGTCGGTGGAGACCACGTACATGGGTTCCGTGGCGGCAATTCCGAGGCCCTTCCGCTGCCCCACCGTGTAGCGCCAGTGGCCATCGTGCGACCCAACGGTGCGTCCGTCCACGTCCACGATCTCACCGCGCTGGGCGGTCATTCCGGCATTTCGCTCAAGGAATGGTGCGTATCCGCCCACCCCCACAAAGCACACGTCCTGGCTCTCCACGGCATCCGCCGCAGGCAGGCCACCTTCGGCAGCAAGGGCACGCACGTGATCCTTCTGAAGATCCCCAAGCGGCAGGAGCAGGCGCGACAGCACCTCTGGGCGCAGGCGGGCCAGCATGTAGCTCTGGTCCTTCGTCGTATCTGCCGCTGCAGCCAGCACCCGGGTTCCGTCCTCCATCTGCGCCACGCGGGCGTAGTGCCCTGTGCTGAGAAGCGTCGCGCCCACAAGTGCGGCGGCCTCATCGAGGATGCGAAACCGCACCTCTCCGTTACAGGTAATGCATGGGTTGGGCGTGAGCCCGGCGCGATAGCCCGCGATGAAGTCCTCAACAACCTCTGCCCGGAAGCGTTCGGAGGCGTCGATGACCAGATGCGGAATACCGAGCACCGCGCAGGTCTCGCGTGCAAGGCGAACGGTTTCGGGCGCACAGCACGAGCGCTCGGCACGAGCCGCCCCGGGGTCGTGCCACAGCCGCATGGTCACCCCCACCACCTCAAAGCCCTGATCAACGAGCAGCATGGCCGCCACGGCGCTGTCCACCCCACCGCTCATGGCAACCGCGACACGCTTTTGACACAGCGACTGACCCCCATGGGGGTCTGACCCCGGTGGGGGCACCAGTCGGTCGGTATGCCAGTGCTCTATTGCGTTTGTCACTGCATCTGCCACCACGTCTACTCCGTGGCGGCGTTCCGAACCCAGGCCCCCGAGGTCTGCGTCAAGCGAGGTTGCTGATACCCGCATGGCGTCGTCCATTGATGCGCCACGCAGGCGCTCGCATGCCGCTGACGCTGCTGCGGTAGTGGCGCCGCATCCGCGCACACGAAAACCGGCGTCGGTCACCATTCCGTCGCTCACGGTGATCTCGATGATCGCGACGTCGCCGCACGCCTCAGCGCCGGCCTCGCCGGTGGCATCGGCACGTGCAAGACCGCCAGCGCCGACTGGGGAACCGAGGTGCCGCATTGCCTGTGTCGGGTACGGGGGCATGAACCGACGGTATCAGGCGAATTAGTGCTCCACCGTGCCGCCCCGGGGCGTGATCCGAACCTGCTCAAACAGGTTGGGTCTCGGGCGGGACCTCGCAAAGTGCGGCCCCGACTCCATGACCCTGGTCACGAGATACGGCTCGGAACTAAGTCCGGTTGCAAACACGGTCGAGCAACGAGAACGGTAGACCCCACCCTGACCAGTTGCAACGGATGCAGGTGGGGTCCCGACGACCTATTTGCCGTACTTGGCGCGATTCTTGGCGATGAAGATGTTGAGCGCCTCCACGAGCCCGGTATCAGCCGTGCGTACCGGGTAAGCGAAGGGCTCGCTGCCACGCGCGCCGCTGGCCAGCAGAATGCGGTGAGGCCAGGCCACTCTGATGTTCTTGACGAGCCCCGCCTGGTACTGGATGCACCCGAGGCAGCCACCGTAGGCAAATACCTTGCCCTTCGACACGAGGTCGACCGCGGCGGTGACGTCATTGGTGTACTTCACCGTGACGCCCATCACGCGGTACTGCGTGATCTGCTGCGTGATGTCCTTGTGGGAGGTGGAGCCCTTGGTGACAACCACGGTCTTTCCCGCCATGTCCTGCACGCTGCGGAGTCGCGTGCCCGCACGCACGGCGAATGCGCGGACGCCCACGTAGTACGTGCTCGACCACGTCGTACCCGGACTTTCGGCGCGACGCTCCGCCAGGTTGGTGATGCCGGCGGCCGCGATGTCGCACTCATCCTTGCCGGGGCGCGTCCAGATCCCCTTGAACGGGGTGACCGATTCAGTCGCCACGGCAAGACCCTGCTCGGACGCGAAGTCTGTGAGGAATGCCGCGTCCCACCCCTGCCACTCGCCGCTGGCGCCGAAGCTGGTGAATGGGGCGAAGCGGGGGTAGGTGCACACACTCAACGTGCCCGGCGTGATTGTGGTGGGGACCGCGATGGCCACTGATGCGGCGCTGAGTGCGGCGACCACGCCAGCAACAACAGCCACCCGAATGGGATTCATCGTCATATGGACCTCATTTCCGGGGGCGGGACGGTGCTCTTCACCGATAGATCCCGAAGCTGGATGTCGTCCACCCCGGCAGGGGCCCCGGTAAGGGGGTCGGCGCCGGTGGCGGTCTTGGGGAATGCAATGACGTCACGAATACTCGTCTCACCCGCCAGCAGCATCACCAGTCGGTCGAGGCCAAGGGCGAGGCCTCCGTGTGGCGGAGCGCCCAGACGCAGCGCCTTCAGCAGGAACCCAAAGCGGTCATCGGCCTCCTCGGCGCTCAATCCGATGCACGCAAACACCGCCGACTGCACCTGCTGATCGTGAATACGGATTGACCCGCCACCGATCTCGAGCCCGTTCAGCACCACGTCGTAGGCGAGACTGCGCACGCTTCCCGGATCGGTGCCGAGCTTGTCCACGTCGTCGGGGTGCGGTGCCGTAAATGGGTGGTGCAGCGAGTCCCACCGGTTCTCACCCGCGTTCCAGCCCACCAGCGGGAAGTCCTCAACCCACAGTGGCGCCCACACGCCCTCCGGGATGAGGTCCCAGCGCTCGGCAAACCGTGCGCGCAGGGTGCCGAGCACCTCAGACGCCACCTGCTCGTCGTCGGCCACCAAGGTGATGAGGTCGCCGGGCACCGCGCCGAAGTCAGCGATGAGGCCATCGAGGAACTTGGCGACCGGGGAGCGCAGCGTGCCGTCCTCCTGCACGATCGCCCACACCAAGCCCTTCGCACCAAGCGCCTGGGCCTCGGCCATCAGCTCGTCGCCGTCCTTGCGCGACACACCCTCACCGGCGCCGGGCACCACCAGCCCGCGCACCACTCCCCCGCCGTCCACCACTCCCTTGAACACCGCAAAGTCGGTGGCGCCGGCAGCGGCGGTCCAGTCCTGGATCTCCATTGCAAAGCGCAGGTCGGGACGGTCGCTGCCGTATCGGCGCATGGCCTCGTGGTACCCCATACGCGGGAATGGCGTGGGAATCTCGATGCCCGCCTCGGCGAAGCACGCGGCCAGCACGCGCTCGGTCAGGTCTTCGATGTCCTGGGGCTCAACAAACGATGCCTCAATGTCGAGCTGGGTGAACTCGGGCTGGCGATCGGCGCGTAGATCCTCGTCACGGAAGCAGCGGGCAATTTGGTAGTAGCGCTCCAGCCCGCCCACCATGAGCAGCTGCTTGAACAGCTGAGGGCTCTGCGGAAGGGCGTACCAGTTGCCCTGGCTCAGGCGCGAGGGCACCAGGAAGTCGCGTGCGCCCTCGGGCGTGCTGCGCGTGAGCACCGGGGTCTCAACCTCAAGAAAGCCGTCGTCGTCGAGCACACGCCGCATGGCCCGCGCCACACGGGCGCGCAGTTCGAGAGCCGCAAGCCGCCGGGGCCGGCGCATGTCGATGTAGCGGTAGGTGAGCCGTAGCTCCTCGGAGGGCTCGGTCGTCTCGTCCTCCACGCTGAACGGCACCGGCTCGGTCTCGGCCAGACGCTCCAGCTCGGTGACCGCAAGCTCCACCGATCCGGTGGGAATGCGTGGGTTGATGGTGGCATCGGAACGCGCCACCACGGTGCCGGCCACGCTGATGACGTCCTCAAGGTGCAGGCGCTCGGCGGCCGCGTGGGCCTCCGGGGCCTTCTCGGGGTGGAACACCAGCTGCAGCATGCCGCTGCGATCGCGCAGGTCGATGAAGATGATGCCGCCGTGATCACGACGGCGGTGCACCCATCCGGCAACGCGCACGTCCTGCCCGGTGGCCTCGGCGGCGCCCACCGCAGTGTGCGTGCGAAAGCGGGCTGCGCCGATCATGCGCCACCCCCGGACAGCCGGGCCACGAGGTCCGAGACCGGCACCTCCACCTGATCGCCGCTCTGCATATCCCGCACCGTCGCAACCCCCTCCGCGTGCTCACGCGGCCCGATGATGATCACGTTGCCGGCGCCCAGCCCCGAGGCGTGGCGCATCATGGCCTTCAGCCCCTTGCCCGCTGTGCCAGCCTCCACCCGCAGGCCCGAACGTCGCAGGTCGCGCAGCACGGGCATCAACTGCATGCGGATGTCGGCATCCGGGATCGCCAGATACACGTCCACGATCTGGGCACTCGCGGCCTCCTCGCCAAGGGCGAGGGTGATCCGCTCCACGCCAGTGCCAAATCCCACGCCCGGGACGTCGGGACCGCCGAGCGACTCCACCAGGCCGTCGTAGCGCCCGCCGCCGCCGATGCCGCTCTGTGCACCCAGGCGGTCACACGTGAACTCAAACACCGTGCGCGTGTAGTAGTCGAGGCCGCGCACCAGCGTGGGGTCCTCGTCGAACGGGATGTCAAGCAGGCGCAGGCCGTCGAGTACCCGGGTGTGGTGCTCTAACGCGGCATCGGTGAGGTTGTCCACAAGCCGCGGGGCGTCCCTCATTGCCGCCTGCACCGCATCGTCTTTCATGTCGAAGAGACGCAACGGGTTCTCGTCCATGCGTTCGCGGGCATCTCTCGGCAACGAGTCGGCCAGTGGCGTGAGGTGCGCAATGAGGCGCTCGCGGTAGAGCCCACGGCCGTCGGCATCGCCCATGCTGGAAATACGCAGGCGTACCCCGGGCACGCCAAGGCGGTCGTACAGATCGGCCAGGAGCGCGATCATCTCGACGTCAAGCAGCGGGTCCTCGCTGCCAAAGGCCTCAGCGCCCACCTGCCAGTGCTCGCGGAAGCGGCCCGACTGGGGCGCCTCGTACCGGAACATCGGCGCCAGGTACCACAGCTTGACCGGCTGCGGCAGCTTGTGCATGCCGTTTTCAACGTACGCGCGGGCCACGGGAGCCGTACCCTCGGGGCGCAGCGTGAGGCTGCGCCCACCGCGATCGTCGAATGTGTACATCTCCTTGCGCACGATGTCGGTGGCGGTTCCCACACCGCGCACAAACACCTCAGTCTCCTCGAACGTGGGCGTGGTGATGCGTCCAAATCCATTGGCCGCCATCAAGTCGGCGCCGGTGCGCTCGATGAGCGCCCGCACTCGCGACTCGGCCGGAAGGACGTCGCGCGTCCCGCGTGGCGGCACTAGGCGCGTCCCTGCGACTTCATCCAGCGCTTGAGGGCCATGCGATAGCTGAGGCGGTCCAGCAGCATGCCCAGCGGGATCATGAACACGAAGATCGCGAGGCTCCACACCAGCGCCATCGCCGGCGTGTCCTTGTTGATGAAGTACAGGAACATGAAGAAGATGGCCGCCGCGATTCCACCGCGGATGAATACGCTCTTCAGTCCCGGCCGCCGCGGGGCGCCCTTGGGCAGCCCATCCTTGCGCTTGGCGGGGTGATCACCCGCCTCCTCGGCGGCCACCTTGGCCTCACGACGGGGATTCCTTACCGGTGGTGGACCGGCGGTTGGCCTGCGGCGACGCTTGGGGGCGATCTCTCAGTCCTCCGTGATCGCGTGCGGGCGGATCGCCCGCACGTGTGCCTCGACCACCTGGGCCGGGCAGAAATCCGGGAGCCCCAGCGATGCCGGCGTACTCCCCTCTAGGGCATCGCGGGGAACCAGCCCCACGAGCTCTGACCCGGCGATTGTACGGCCCCGGGCCCCGGCCTCGCTGCGCACCCGCGCCACGACCTCTGCAATGGACGTACGTCGGTAGTCCTCGATGTTCATTGACACCTGCGCCCGACCCGTCTCTGGACACAGAAGACCAAGCGCCCGCACCCCGGCAAGTCCCGTTCCATCGGGTCGCTCACGCACCGCGGCCGCGATGGACCGTGCGTCGTCAAGGCCGCCGTCGCCAAGCCACATGTTCCATGCCACGAGCGGCGCGCGCGCGCCCACCAACGTGACGCCCGCGGATGCATGGGGCTGCTGCGGACCACTATCGGCCACCACCTCGCCCTGCTCCATCGCGGTGGCCAACGCGGCCGACCCGGCAGCACGAAACCGGGCCGGGCGCTCCCGCCCTTCCCCCGCCGCGCGTCCGTACAGCAGGCAGGGCACGCCCACCTCGGTGCCGATGCGAAATGCCGCGAGCACCGCCGCATCCACCGCCGCGTCCATGTCGGCCTCGCGCATGGCCACAAAAGGCAGCACGTCGAGCGCACCCACTCGGGGGTGCACGCCTGCCTGGTTGCGCAGATCAATGAGGTCACGGGCAACGGTGGCCAGGGCAACCCCCGAATCAACCAGCGCCAGCGGCGATCCGGCAAGGGTGATGACCATCCGGTCGTGGTCAGCATCGGCATGCACGTCGAGCACATCCACGCCCGCAACGGCCGCCGACGCCACGAGCCGATCGATCAGGTCGGCGCGGCGGCCCTCGCTACAGTTGGGCACGGCCATGAGGGCGGCGTTCTGCCGGCCCGCCAATCTCCGCGCGGCTGCCCGGGCCGTCGTCGCGGACACCGTCACATCACCACCCATCGGGGTCGTTTCTGCGCACGCTTCTCAGGCTGCTCACATTTCTCCGGCCATACAAGTGGTCGGTCGCCGTTACGGCGATTGCCGCACTGGCATTGATGGGCTGCACGATCACGTTGCCGTACATCACCAGGCGGATAATTGACGACGTCCTGAACGGCCAGCAGCAAGATGCCCTGCTCCCCCTGGTTATCGGCGTGATCGTGATCGGTGTCATCCGGTCGATCTTCGCGCTCATGCGCCGCATCATGGCGGGAAGCGTGAGCCTCTCGGTGGAGTTCGACCTGCGCGGCCTCGTGTTTGCGCATCTGCAGCGCCTCTCGTTCGGGTACTTCGACCGCATGCCGGTGGGCCAGTTGATGTCGCGGGCCACCAGCGACCTGCAGACCGTGCGCTTCTTCCTTGGCTATGGCCTCATCTTTCTGTTCATGCACCTGTTCACGCTGGTCTTTGTCACGGTGGTGCTGCTGTTCATCAATGTGCCGCTCACTGTTTTGGCGCTGCTCATGGGGCCCGCACTGGCCTTGGTGGCCATCAGGTCGAGCCGCCGCACCCATCCGGTGCTCGTTGACGTGCAGCAAAAGGAGGCCGACGTCACCCAGACGGCCGAGGAGAGCATCGCCGGAATCAGGGTGGTGAAGGCATTCGGGCAGGAGGTGGCCCAGGCCGACCGGTTCTCGGTGCGGGCCCACGCCGAGTTCTCCCGCAGCATGGACGCCGCCCGCATGCAGAGCTTCTACCAGTCGCTGATGGGATTCCTGCCCGTTCTCGGCGTGGCGGTGGTCATCGCCGTGGGCGGCACCATGACCATCAACGGCGTGCTCACACTGGGTGAGTTCGTGCAGTTCTACCTGTACCTCGCGCTCCTCACATTCCCATTCCGCTCCATCGGAATGCTGATCGGCAACGCCCAGCGCGCATCGGCCAGCGGCCAGCGTGTGTTCGAGATCCTCGATACCGAACCCGAGATCCAGGAGGCCGACCCCCCTGTGCCTCTGCCCGCGAATGGTGGCGGTGCCGTGCGCATCGAAGGCGTCACCTTCGGGTACGACCCCGATCGCCCGGTACTGCATGGGGTGACCCTCGACATCCCGGCGGGCAAGGTGGTGGCCTTCATCGGTGCCACGGGGTCGGGCAAGAGCACCATCACCCAACTGATCCCCCGCTTCTACGACCCCCAGCACGGCCGGGTGACGATTGATGGCGTGGATGTGCGCGACGCACCGCTCGACGACGTGCGCCGCGCCGTGGGCATGGTTGGACAGGAGCCGTTCCTGTTCTCCGACACCGTGCGGGCGAACATCGCATTCGGGCGCCCCGAGGCAACTGATGACGAGGTGGCCGAGGCGGCACGCCTCGCCCAGGCTGATCCATTCATCCGGGCGCTGCCCGAGGGGTACGACACGGTGGTGGGCGAGCGCGGATTCACCCTGTCGGGAGGACAGCGCCAGCGCGTGGCCATCGCCCGGGCATTCCTCGTCGATCCCCGGGTGCTGGTAATGGACGAGGCCACCGCATCGGTGGATGCGTCAACCGAGCGCGAGATCTCGGAGGCGCTCAGATCGGTGATGCGCGGGCGCACCACAATCATCATCGCCCACCGCCTCTCCACCATCAGTCTGGCCGAGGAGATCGTGCTGGTGGACGGCGGTCGCATCGCGGCGCGCGGCACCCACGACGAGCTGTATGCCAGTAGTTCGCTGTACCGCGAGATTCACGATCAGGGCCTCGCCCGGCCCGATGAACTCGTCTCAAGCGACGCCTGATGGGATCGCGCCCGGTGGGACACGGACACGCCGGCGGCATGCTGGGCCCTGTGCGCGACGAGGAGGACGAGCCGCGCGTCAGCCGGCGCCCCCGCCGCAACATGCGCCGCCTGCTGCCGTACTTCCGCCCGTACCGCCGACGCGTGATCTGGACGATCATCCTCATGCTCGTGGTCACCGCAGCCGGACTTGCTGGCCCGGCGCTTGCGCAGGTGGCGATCGACGATGGCATCTCCGAGGGCAGCGTCACCGCGCTTGTCGTGATCGTGTGCGTGTTCGTGGTTATCGGCCTCATGGGCTGGATCGCCGGGTACTGGCAGTCGTATCTGTCGTCATGGGTGGGTGAGCGCGTGCTGCTTGACCTGCGCAGGCAGCTCTTTCGCCACATGATGCGGTTGGAGCTCGGCCACCATGAGCGCACACCAACCGGGCGCAGCGTGAGCCGACTCACATCCGATATCCAGGCCGTCAATCAGTTGGTAGTGGAGGGTGCGACATCGCTGGTGATCAACGGCCTGTCGCTTATCGGCGTCATCATCATCCTCACCGTGTACGACTGGAAGCTGGCCATCGCCGCCTTCCTTATCTTCCCCATCCTCGCCGTGGGCACGGGGTGGTTCCGCGTGAAGGCCACGGCGGCCTACCGGGTAACCCGCGAGCGTGTGGCCACCGTACTTACCGTGCTGCAGGAGACCCTCTCGGGCGTGCGCGTGGTGCAGGCGCATGGGCGCCAGGAGGAGGCCCGTCGACGCTTTCGCGAGGCAAACGCCGACTACCGCAAAGCCAACATGACCACGGTGACGGTGTCGGGTATCTACTTCCCGGCCGTCGAACTGCTGGCAGCGCTCGGCACCGCGCTCGTGCTCTGGTACGGCGGCAACCGGGTGCTGGACACCGACCTGAGTGTGGGTGTGATGGTGGCCTTTATCGGGTACCTCGCATCGTTCTTCGATCCGATCCAGCAGTTGTCGCAGCTGTACAACACGTTTCAGTCGGCCATGGCCGCGCTCGAAAAGATCTTTGGAGTGCTGGAGACCGACCCGGGTATCTCCGACCGCCCGAACCCAGTTGACCTGCCCGACATCTCCGGGCACGTACGGCTGGATCACGTGTCATTTGGATATGGACGCGAATACGTGATCAGAGACGTGAGCCTGGACATCGCGCCGGGCAGCACCGTGGCGTTGGTGGGTGCGACCGGCGCGGGAAAGTCCACCCTCGCGAAACTCATCGCGCGCCTGTATGACCCCGACGAGGGCGTGGTGTCGGTCGACGGCATCGACCTGCGCGATGTGCGGGAGGAGTCGCTGCGGTCGGAGATGGGCATCGTGCCTCAGGAGGGGCATCTGTTCAGCGGCACCATCGCCGACAACGTGCGATTTGCCCACCCCCAGGCCACCGACGACGACGTGCGCCGCGCACTCGACACGGTAGGGGCCCTTGAGTTCGTCGACTCACTACCCGACGGTGTCGACACCGACGTGCAGGAGCGCGGCGCACGCCTCTCCGCCGGTCAACGGCAACTCATCTGCTTTGCCCGCGCCCTCGTACCCGACCCCAGGCTCATCATTCTCGACGAGGCCACGTCATCTATCGACATCGGTACCGAGCGGCGGATTGAGGAGGCGCTCGACCGCCTGCTCGTGGGTCGCACCGCGGTGGTCATCGCGCACCGCCTCTCCACCATCCGACGGGCCGACCGCATCGTCGTGGTGGATGACGGCCGGATCGCGGAGCAGGGCACCCACGACGAGCTGATGCGGGCCGGTGGCCTGTATGCCGGTCTCTACGCCGATTGGGAGCAGGCCTCCACGTAACCGCGCCTGTCGCGTAGATTCACAGCAACAACCCCCAGGAGGATCCGAGATGCCACCACGCAAGTCGCAACGTCTGTCAGTCGGCGCCTATTTGATTGACGCCCTCAGGAAGCGCGGGGTCAACCATGTGTTTGGTGTCCCTGGCGACTTCATTCTCGGCCTTTACGAGATCGGCAGCGAGCGCGGAATGAACATGGTCAACTCCACGCGTGAGGAGGCGGCCACATACGCCGCCGATGGGTATGCGCGCGAGAAGGGACTCGGCGCGGTTGCAGTGACCTACGGCGTGGGCATGGTGGCCACGATGGCGGCGCTCGGCGGGGCCAATAATGAGATGGTGCCTGTGGTGGTTATCGGCGGCGCCCCTGGCATGGGGGAACGTGATGGCCGGCGCATCCATCACTCGGTAAGCGACGACCTCGACGCACCGCGACTCATGGCAGATCACCTCACCTCGCATTCGATATTGCTCGATAACGCCGACACCGCGTACGCCGAGATCGACTGGATCCTCGACCACTGCATGCACGAACTTCGCCCGGTCTTCATCGAACTGCCGCGCGACTTGATCTCGGCGGTCCCGAATCAGATCTATTCGCCCCCGGACACGGTCGCCCGGTCCACCAGCATCCCCGAGCGCACCAACGCCTGCGCTGACGATCTGGTGGCAACCATCCGTGCCGCGCGTCGGCCGATCATCAACGTGGGCAACGAGGTGGTGAAGCGCCGTCTGGGTACCCGCGTGCTCGCACTTGCCAAGAAGATGAATATCCCCGTGGTCGAAACCGTCATGGGGAAGGGCGGCGTGAATGAGGACGAAACGTCGCTCACGCTGGGCGTGTACAGCGGCGCGGGCACAATCCCCGCCCTCCGGAAATTCGTTGAATCGGCCGACTTCGTGATGCAACTGGGCGTGAATGTCAACGACATCACCACCGGCGGGTTCTCAAGCGCGATCAACGAGTCATGGTCGAGCAATGCCTATGACGGAGTCGCCCGAGTGCACCACCGCGCCTACAGGGACGTGTGGCTGCCCGATCTGCTGGGCGCGCTTGAGCGCCGCGCGTTACCGAAGAAGCGCGTCCCGGCCACGTTGCCGAATGGGTGGGTCCGCCCGGTAAAGATGACGGGGCGCCTGACCACCGACATGGTGGCCGCCGCGCTCAACGAGTTCATCATCCCATCCGACATCGTCGCGTGCGACGTGGGCGTGGCAGCGCATCTGGCGATGGACGTGAAAATGCGACGCGCGACCCAGTTCCACATCGCACGCCTGTACGTGGGAATGGGATTCGCCATGCCGGCCGGCATCGGCGCCGGACTCGCGCGGGGCAAGGGGCGCCCGATCATCCTGGTGGGCGATGGCTCCTTCCAGATGACCGGTTTCGACCTCTCCACCGGTCTCCGTGAAGGGCTCAAGCCAATCGTCATCGTCATGGACAACCATGGCTACGGTGCCGAGCGCAGCATCAAGGACGGCCCCTTCAATGACGTCAGTGTGTGGAACTACGCGGCGGTGGCCGACGTCGTGGGCGGCAAGGGAACCCAAGTGGCAACCGGTGTGGAACTGCGCGACGCGCTCAGCGCCGCACGACGGGACAACCGCAACTCCCACATCATCCAGGCCGATCTTGACCCCCTTGACGTGCCGCGTGCGCTGAAGGCTCTTGGGAAGGGACTTGCGGCCCTGATGAACGCGAAGTAATCGCGCCGCCCTGTGCTACCTTTTCCCGCGGCCGGGAGGCAGTGGGGGATCGTCTAGTTGGTAGGACACTGGGTTCTGGTCCCAGGAGCGGGGGTTCGAGTCCTCCTCCCCCAGTGAGTCCTCTTCCGAGGTCCTCACGGTCAACATGAAGTACCCAGTAGGCCTACGTGGCGCATTCGTCTAGGGGCCTAGGACGCTGCCCTCTCACGGCGGTAACACGGGTTCAAATCCCGTATGCGCTACTCAATCGATGCGGCCCGCGTGGCCGCATCGGTCATTTTGCAGGCAGTCGGCCCCGCGCGGCATGGCACCCTCCCTCCCGTCAGTCACGAGACCCCCGGCGCGGAAGCAACGCTTGCCTACGCGCATGCCCCACCGGTACGGTCGGGGCATGCGCGTAGGAATCCTCACCGGCGGCGGCGACTGCCCCGGACTCAATGCCGTCATCCGTGCCGTGGTGAAGGTGGGTGTCCGCCGGTTCGGGCACGAGCATGTGGGCATCCTCCACGGCTGGCGTGGCCTTCTCGAGCAGC
>Ga0208960_1000139_pt1 | contig 38640 bp, 36 predicted proteins | sample GreLakmeON33MSRF_FD_187703 | JGI IMG/M metagenome (GOLD analysis project Ga0208960, IMG submission 187703) | Freshwater lentic microbial communities from great Laurentian Lakes, MI, USA - Great Lakes metaG ON33MSRF (SPAdes) | ecosystem: Environmental > Aquatic > Freshwater > Lake | place: Great... | reverse complement strand
CTGTGAACGTTGCTGGACTGCGTCTCAGCAACGGCAGGTCTTTTTAGGCGGATGTTGCGGCTAACGGAACCTGGCAAAATGACTGCTACCGCGCTGTAGACACTTTCCAGATCATTCCTGTATTCTATGCCCGTGTACGGAGAATCCCTTCTGGCGGTGTAGCTCAGTTGGTAGAGCAGCGGACTCATAAGCCGCGGGTCTCCCGTTCAATCCGGGACACCGCCACCAAATGGACCCAGTGATGTGAGCAGTCAGGCAACGACGCCCAGCGTCCGCCTCATGCACACGAGCACCACAGGGGTCGAGCCAGGCTCGTGCAGGCGGACGTGCTCCATCATTACTCCCATCTCAGGACCAGACCCCCTGCCAATACTTCAACGCGTCTCAAGGCGAAGTCGTTGCCTCAGCAATCGTTGCGCTAGGGACGGCGATCAAGACTCGCGAACCCTGCCCCCTGCCGCTCTCAAAATCGCTCGAGATGTAGCGTTGCCACGCAAGCACACGATGTAGTATCCTCGCGCACGGTGTCCCGTTCAGAGGACCCGATTCACTACGGAGACACAGCATGCGCAAGGTCTATTCCTTCCTACTCGCGGTTGGGTGCGCGGTCTTCGTGGTAAGTTCTGCCATGGCGGAATCTTCTGAGTTACGGTCTTCCGCCTTCGAGGGATTTTATGGGCAAGTGGGAACAGGGTACGAGCAGAATAGATTTTCGAGCCTGAGTCACAGCTGGGTGAATACGCCTAATAACTTTAAAGGCCGCGGGGCCGCGGACGGTCAAAAGGCATCTGGGATGCCGCTATCAATGGGGGTGGGCTATTTTCATCGGTTACACGAGGCCTACTTGCTGGGCGTTGGAGTTGATTACGCGCCACTGGTTCAGCAGACTGCAAAGTTTGATACTGCCTCTACGAATGACAACAATTTCAGCTTCAAATTCCGTGATGCATCGTATAAGACATCACATCGCGTGAATGCGTACCTAATGCCTGCGTATGCATTTGATGCGGATAAACTGGGCTATGTAAAAATTGGCTATTCAGTCCAATCGCTTCAACATGCACAGCCCAGCGACTTGCTTACCGGGCTTGACAAGGGGTATTCCACAGCAAAGGTTATTCACGGATACGTCGTGGGAGTCGGCTACAAGCAAATCATGACCCGTGGAATCTATGGGTTTGTCGAGGGTAATTACACGGCGTATGGCAAACAGACTCTGCATGGTACCGGTTTTAAATCTGCCGGTGATCCCGTTGCGTTCTCTGCGTCTAACCTCGGTGTCAGCGCATATAACGTTCTTGTTGGTTTAGGCTACACGTTCTCATCGCCAGGGGGGAGTTAGACTCTTTTCCGTTGCACCTGCCGGGCTCGTGTAGTGCTCGGTATCCTGGTCAGCCAGGCAGGTGCGGAGCGCCGTGGGCTCACCGTGCCAACGACGTGGGGCTAGCCCTCCCGTCTATTGTGCGTAATTCTACTAGTCCGATGACTGCCTGAAACGCGTCACTCAATCTCGATGAGAATTTCATTTCGCCGGAAAAAAGGTAAGGTCCACGGTGGATTATACCGCGCGAGCTGAAACGGAGCGATAGCATGAAGGTTCTTTGATGCGATCCAAGCGAAAAGGTCCCTCGCCTTCTCCTCAGCTTTCTCTTCACCCGCGAACCAGTCGAAGACCAGCACCGCATACCGCTTCGCCGGTACTTCCCGTAAAAGAACCGCCTCATTAACGGGGTGAGGCAATCGGCTCATCGTGTACGCGCGTGGCATAACAAACTGCACGCGCCATTGTTCCGTCAGGTTGACTCGTTCCACCGTTACGGGTGCCGTCATCGCAATCGTCTGCGAAGGTTGATCCGCAACTCCATCAACCGATTTATTATTGCCGAAAATGTAATTGGCAATCAGCCGAAATCCGGCGTTTGATGCCGTAGCCATATCTCCCACAACAATTGTTTCAGCAACAATCAATGGTGGATATTGACGAATTTCAATGTCGTTGAATTGCGCGATAAGGTGAAACGCGGGCTCTTCAATGGCCAGCGCCTCTCCTACCGATACGAGACTAATCACCGCCACGGCCAGATACTTCCTCAGATTGTGCATAGATCCTACGCCTCCTTTTCGTGGGCAGATGGTGCCGTAGGCACATGAAAGCACTTATCCTAGCGCGTGGGCAAGCGTACGGTTGAACAGTCGCGCGCGTGGGGTCAGCGTGCGTCGCTCGCACGGGACCACGAATTGTCTGGCCACACTAATCTGTCTTCCGGGCTACCGCCACCACCGCGCACGTTGTGCGCATCGTTCCCTTTTAGGTGGCATCGTGCTGACGTCGGAGAGGCCCTTGGTGTGCGGGTTAGCGCCCCACGCAGGGCTCTGGTAGACTAGGGCCATGATCCATCCACTTCCCTCCACCTGTGAACGAGCCCTCCTCGAACGATTCCTCAAGGCGGAGGCCATGGCCTTGTGGGCGGTGCGCTCGGCGCAAGCGCAGGCTGTGCCGCCCGGGGTGCTGCAGTTTTTACGTCGGCATGAGGAGGAGGAGGCCCAGCATCTCAAGCAGTTCGAACAGCTGTTGGGCGTTCGTTCACATCACAAGACAGTGTTGCCTCGTGTGCCCAGCCAATGGTGGGCCCTGGCCGTGCATCTCTACGGATACGAGACGTTGGGATTAGAGTTTGCCAAGCTGCTGATCGACGTGCGGGCGGATCTAATTTCGATTTTGCAAGATGAAGAAGTACATGTGGGATTCTTCGAGGATCAAGTGCGCGCCATCCTGGTGCGGGGCGGGTCTGCTGCGGATGGCGCGCGCCGAACGGCACAGGCTTGGCGGCGGCGGTTGCCAGGCACAGTCGATCGGTACCTGGACGGGGAGAGCCTGGCTCCGTTCCGCGATGCGCTCCGACGGCATCTGCTTGGGGCAGTCGACGAGCGGTTTGTCACGGTTGGCTTGCTCGCGCGATCGGAGGGACGGGACGCGTCAATCGTGGAGGCCGAGGGGTAGGCGACATGCGTGGCCAGCGGTTTGATCGCCTGCCTGCGCTACTTGCCGAAACGAGGCATATAGGTAGCGGGTATCGTCATAACTCATTGATAAGCTTTGTATATTAGAATATGTTAGCGCGGTACAATCGTGCCCGTATAGTGTGTGAAGTGAGGTGTTGATGGCGTCTGCCTTGCTGCGACAGAGCGTGGTTATTACCGGAGCGTCAACCGGGATTGGCGCAGCGTGCGCCCTGCATCTCGATGCCATGGGGTTCCGGGTGTTTGCCGGGGTACGTCGGCGAGAGGATGGCGCCGCACTCAAAGCTCGTGGGAGTCAGCGGCTGCTGCCAGTGCGGCTCGATGTGACGGATGAGGTCTCGATCGCCCAGGCCGCTGCCCTGGTCAAGGAGGCCGTGGGAGAGGAGGGGATAGCCGGACTCGTGAATAATGCCGGCATCGCCGTGGCCGGCCCTTTGGAGGTCTTGCCGATCCCCGAGTTGCGAAAGCAATTTGAGGTGAACGTGATCGGAGCGGTGGCGGTGACGCAGGCCTTTTTACCCCTCGTGCGCATAGGGAGGGGGCGGATCGTAAATATGGGGTCGATCGCGGGACGGGCGACCATGCCGTTTCTCGGCCCCTATTCGATGTCCAAGTTTGCGCTGGAGGCGATGACGACGGCGCTGCGCCTGGAGCTGGATACCTGGGGGATCGAGGTGTCGATCGTCGAGCCAGGCGCAATTGCCACGCCAATTTGGGAGAAATCGACCAAGGCCGCCGATCTGCTCCAGGCGACGACAGAACATGAATCGTTGCCGCTCTATGCTGAACATCTTGCCTGCGTTCGCCGGGCGATCGACGAGGCCGCACAGCGGGCAATTTCTCCCGATGCCGTGGCTCAGGCAGTGGCGCATGCCTTGACGGCCCGGCGCCCTAAGGCCCATTACCTGGTCGGCTCCGATGCCAAGTTCCGCGCGCTTCTGGCCCGGTTCCTGCCTCATCGCATGCAGGATGCGTTGCTGCGTTGGTTTTTGAAGTTTCCCCCTCGCCGTTAAGCCCCCGTGCGCAAGTCTGTTCTCTGGCGCGCCGATCGATGTGCCCGGCGAGTGGCCTCATCGGTATGCCGGCTGCGTCGCTTGCTGCGATTGCCGCGCAGGTGATGAAGCCCGTCGCGATGCAAGGCTTGCGCGCGTCGTGCAGGATCCGATGGCGGGACCACCCCGCAGTCACGAGGAATAGGCTTCGTCGGAGGCGACAAGCGCTGAACAGTGAGCGCTGAACGATAAACTGTTTTTCGGAGAAGTGTTACCCGACTAAGTCAGGATTGAGCCGGTGCAGAGGCTTGATCGAGAGGGCTTTGATTTCGTTGTAGATGATCGTCCGTCCTGCCTGGCGAAGGCGCGCGAAGATGCCTTCCACGATGACCTGGTCGCCTTCCCGGACTTCAACCTGCCCGAGGCTAATGATTTTCAGGGTGCCGGCGGCATCTTTCAACAAAAATCCATAGGCAGGCTGGCCTTGCCGGTTCGTCGCGAGTTGGACGTTGGTGACTTGGCCTGTGACGACCACTTCCTGGCGGTCGTATTGCTCCGGGTGCGAGAGGAGCTCGGTGATTTCCAAGAGCCCGGATGCGTGCGCGGAGACCGGGAACACGATGAGAACGAAAAGCGACAGGGCCAGGCTCCGAAGGCGTGAGAGCGGGGACCGTCGAAGGGGTGGCTGTATGCTCGATAGGTTCGCCATGATGTGGGCCTAGTATACGTCACCGGGAGCAAAGCGCAATCAGGTAAGTAGTGCTACCACTTGTCTGAGGCTCTGCCGGTCGCGTCTTCCCCTCTCATGCTGCTGAGGATTTGCGCCTGCATTTCACTCAATTCCTTCACCGCCGGTTCAGCCGGACCGTCCAGCGCGCCTGCTTCGAGTTTCTGCCTCGGCACAGTTCTCTTCAGTAATTCGTCGTCCAAGGCGTCGATGGAGGTATCCATGTCGTTGAGGATCGTGATGAGCCGCTGCAGCCCGAACAGGTTCCTGGTGATTTCCGAATGCATGGCATTGGAACTCGCGCCGAAGACGAGCGACGTCCAGAATTTGACCTCGCTTTCCTCTGCCAGGTTGCCCCAGACCATCAAGGTCAGCTTGTCGATGAGCGCGGACTCGGTTTTTTCGAGCCCGTCGTAGGTCGAAAGCGATCGTTCGACTGGTTCCTCCGCGAGGACCGTGAAGGTTTCCTTCCACAAGTCCAAGGGCGCGGTCGAGGCCGCGAGGCCTGGTGAACTGGCCTGTAACTTTTCCTGAAGCGCCTGCAGATATTGTGTGAGGTATTTGACTTTCCGCGCCGCCAGACTGCCGGCGGGGATGCCCCACACATGTCCTATTTCGTGGTCTTGCAGCGGCGCATAGATTGCGGTCTGCCGCTCCCGCTCGGCCAGGTTAAGCCGTTTGCGATATTTCTCGGCCATGCGGAGCTGGGTTTGATATTCGATGCTGAGCCGTTGCTGCTGATAGTCTTCAGCCGTGACCTCATTGTCTTCCCACCGTTGCTCCAGCAGGCGGATGGCCGGTCTGGGCAGTACGGTTCTGGCTGAGGATTCGAAGGAGTCGAGGGTTTCTGGAGAGAGGGCGAAACGCTCGGTCAGGAGGATGCGGGCCCGCTCGGCGAGCCCTTCACGCAGGCGTAGGAGCCGCTGCAGCGATTCGCATTGCAGCCAGGTCCGCTCCCGCTTGAGTCGCGCCTGGCGACGGTATTGATCGCGCCGATCCGTGACGGCCTTGATCGATTCTTTGGTGATGATGCCATGGAGGCGCTTAGTGCCAGTGACGCAGCGGGGATCCGGTTGGTCGGCCACCATGTAAAGGATTTCCTCGTCCGTCACGTCGAAGTGCTGGAGCAGGATCAGCCGCAACATGATCCTGCCTTGTATCGGCAGGGCATCAATGACGGATCGGATCATGGGAGCGGTCAAAATGGAGGTCGGCGAAGCGGTGGTGGTCATTTGGAGCCCCTATGAGGTCCCGGCGTGGTGCGATTCGAGATAGAGGGCGACATATTCACGGATCTCTTGAATGCTCCCGTTGACGAACATGTCCCGTGGGATTTCCACGCGTGTGAGGGTGGCAGGGTCGACCCCTCGTTCAAGGGCGTAGTCTTCGTCGATGTATAAGCTCAACGATCCGTCGGGAAAGCGGATCGCGTAGAGTGCATTATTATCAGTCATAGCGAATGTCGAGGCGCCTGGTTCTTGATATCCGCCCCGTAACTTCTAGAAGTATCATACGGGTGATTCGGCTGTCAAAGCGGTGAATCCTTTGCGCGGAGGTGGGGAACGCCTCCGGTTTCGTTCGTGCAAGCCGTGAAAGGTGAACGGTGAAACGAAGCACTGCCACGAGCTTCCATCCGAAGCATTTCACGTGTTGCCGTTCACGTTTCACCGACGATGAACGGCCGTTTTCAGCATCCTGCCGGGATAGTCGTTTTCAACGACACAGGGCCTTCGATCGTGAGACCGAAGGCCCTGCTGAATCCATCTCTTCGCCGTGGCGTTAGCCGCCGAGGGTGTCGAGGGTTTCCTTGAGAGTTTTGCGAATGCAGGTGAAAATCGGCGTGTCGCGCAGCGTGTAGCGCGAGCCTTCGGTTTCGCGGAGCGCCATCACGAGGTCCAGGAAGTCTTCCGGCTTATCGCTTTCAAATGCCACGACCCATTCCTGGTCATCCAACCCGAACGAGTAGGTCGTGTTCAGCTTCACCGAGGGGAAGCGATGCCCGACTTCGATGTGCTCGTCCATCATGCCCTGCCGCGCCGCCTTGGTGAGGAGGAACCATTCGCGCGTCTTGAGGAACGGGTAAACGAAAATGTACTTGGCTTTTCCCGGCACGACGGTCAACCGCTTGCTCTCTTGATTCTCGTGAGTATGGTGATCCACGTAGACGGAGCGTTTGGTGATCGCAATATAGGAGTAGGGCGTGGACAGGTACTGGCCCAAACCTGAGGCCAGGATCTTGGTAGTCATGCTCTGGAAGAGTTCCAGCTCGTAGCTGATACGCCAGAGCATGATGTCGCAATCGCCTCTGATCCCGACGGAAGAATAGGCCACCACGAGCACCCGGCCTGCATATTCTTCGACCGCGTTCAGGAATTCCTGCTTGCCTTTGGTGCGTTCGCTTTCGGGAAGGCGCCGCCAAGCCGGATCGATCTTATAGAAGGCGAAGTTCACATATTGACGTTTCGGCGCCGGGACGGGCGCTTGGGCTGATGGGTTTTGTTCAGGGGTTGGCATCGAGATCCTCCGTATAACTTCTTGAAAAGGCACGCAAAGTAGGAGGTAGGTTCTTTATCACTTCGCCTTCGCCATTGTCAACCGGCTGAAGCACGCGGGGGCCGTTCGTTGACAGGTGAAAAGTGATCTGGTACTGGCATGCCTGTTCGGTGCACCGGTTCATGGCTTGAGGAACATTGTGCTGTTCGGGAGCGTGGGTGCGCTGAGTTGGCTCCTGCCTCTGCCGGCTTGTGCGATCGATGTCCCGAACGGGAGGGTGAAGAAATTCATAGTGTGTTTTATCCCTGTGGGCTGTTCGGTCTGTCGCGCTTCTTTCGCTGAACCAGACCAACTAGATAGACCAGATGAACCAGGAAGACCAGATGAACCAGCTTGACGCAGAAATCATCGCGATCGGTAGCGAGCTCTTGACCGGGGGCCGGTCCGATTCCAATTCGATTTTCCTCGCAGACGAACTCGGCAAGCTTGGGATCGCCGTGCGGTTTAAGTCGGTGGTCGGGGATGCAAAGCAGGATATTGTCACGGCCATTCACACAGCCGCGACGCGGGCGAAGGTGATCATCATGACAGGCGGGCTTGGTCCGACGGTGGACGATTGCACACGCGAGGCCGTGGCGGCCGCAACGAGGCACAGGCTCAGTCGCCGCAAGGCAGCGCTGGAAGGGATGACGGCCCGGCTCGCGCAATGGGGCCGCACCGCGAATGTCGCGCAGTTACGGCAGGCTTTGATTCCCTCCGGCGCCACCGTGTTGAATAATCCGGTCGGCTCTGCGCCGGGATTTTGCTTGACCTGGAAGAAGGCCATGATTGTTGCCTTGCCGGGTGTGCCGAGGGAAATGGAAGCGATGATGCTGCAGGAGGTCCTGCCTCTGTTGCGCGCTGCCGCTGCATCGTCAGGCTTACCGCCACGATCGCCGATCGTTCGTCAGCTGTTTCATACGTTCGGCCTGGCGGAGGCGGATGTGGATGCCAAGTTACGAGGCCTCGTTCCGAAGGGTGCGCCGGTCGATTTAGGGCTGCTCGTCTCGCCCTTGGCGGTGCTCGTTTCGCTGACGACGAAGGGGAATCAACCGGCTCGGCGGACGCATCGCGATCTGCTCGAAAAGCTGGCCGAGGGAGTCCGCTCACGGCTTAGCGAGTGGATTTTCGCCGAGGGGCGCGATCAGATGGAAGAGGTCGTCGGGCGGGAATTGGCAAAACGAGGGCTGACCATCGCGTTGGCGGAATCCTGTACTGGCGGCTTGATCGGCCATCGCCTCACTCAAGTCGCTGGCTCATCCGCGTATCTGGACCGTGGCGTCGTCTGCTACAGCAATCGGGCGAAGACGGAGCTGCTAGGTGTGCCGGCTGATCTCATTGCCAGGCAAGGAGCGGTGAGCCGAGAGGTCGCAGCGGCGATGGCCTGCGGCATTCGTGAGCGAGCCAAGGTATCGGTGGGGCTCAGTGTCACCGGTATTGCCGGGCCGGGCGGCGGGACCGAGGCCAAGCCGGTCGGGCTGGTCTATATCGGGTTGGATGGGGGAACCGGCCAGCCGCTGACGAAAGAGTTTCGATTCCACGGCGATCGGGCTGTCATCAAGCAACGCTCCTCGCAAGCAGCCCTGGATCTCTTGCGCCGCTGGCTGCTTGCTCCGGAGCGGACGTGATCCGGGCTTTCCTTGCTGGGGAATGGTCTCACGACCTCCTCGCCAAACTAGCCCGTCTCCAACAGGAATTGAAACGTCGAATTGAGCCGGAGCTGAGGCGAGGCGCGCGCATCTTCTGGGCGCAGCCTGCTGCCATTCATCCGACCTTCAAGTTCCTGGGCGACCTGGATGAGGCCGTGCGGCTGCGGGGTTAATCGTTCGATACGGTCGCGGGCGGTGGGTGGCGGATTGCATCGGATAGTCTTCGAAGGACAGCCGTGATATTCGTAAAGGTGCGATCCAGGTTTGCCATTACTTCAGGTTCGTTTTCTCCCCAAGCCCAAAATGACAACATCAGCTGTTGGCCATCTTGCCGAGCCGCCGGCCCAGGCAGAGTGATGAATCGGACCGGTAGGATCGTGGCGCCGATAGCGCCCGATTTGAACTCTGGATCGATTCGTCCCAAGGCATGGGCTGCGGCGTTGGTCAACCAGCCGATCTGTGCCGGCGCTGTATTCACTGACAGGTCACGGTAGAGAATCATCAGACGACCCGAACATTGCAGGCGCTGGGAGGATTGCTTGCTGGTGTTGGCCGCCGCGCCGCTAAAGGTTGAGTCATTGGACTCAAAGACCGATTCTGCTCCATTGATCCATTCCAGAAGCCGATAGAAGGTCTCGGTCGCGGGGTAGCGGCTCCACTTCTGCATATCTTCAAGCGATGATCGGATGAGTTCCGGGCTTGTGCGAAAATTATAATACCGATGGGTGGGGCTTGAGTCGCTGTCGATCCAGGGGTGAGATCGAGTACGCAAGGAGTCTGGGTCGTTGTGTGCGTAAATTTTCATTGTCCATCACAGGTCATGAAGGCAGCGGCCAGAGCTGAGAGCGGGCTGCGGCCTTGAAGCATAGCAAGAATCGATCATTTTGTGTGGATGGCCTTCTCCGTCATCGGCCTTAGTCCCTCTCGGGCGAGGGGCTGCTGATCGTCGATGATCAGGGCCGTCGGTTTCCAGCTGATGGGATAGGCACGCGCGCTCAAGCATGGTCGATGCGTAGCTCGCTCCCTATTGTCCGTCAAGGAAATCGCGTGCACATGTGGAGGTGCCCTCTAGTTGCCCCGTATTATTCAGCGATTCTCCGCTAGGTTTCCCTCGCTCAATTTGGGTATAATATCCCGATCTCTCCATACACAAGAGGAGCACCTATGGCTGAAAAAGACGATAAGAAGCGCGCGCTCGAGCTGGCCCTGTCCCAAATTGAAAAACAATATGGGAAGGGGGCCATTATGAAGCTGGGGGGGGCCGATGCCCCGGTGGATATTCCGGCGATTTCGACCGGATCGCTCGGACTCGATATTGCCCTGGGCGTCGGCGGGCTTCCCCGCGGCCGAGTGATCGAGATTTTTGGTCCCGAGTCGTCGGGCAAGACGACCTTGACCCTCCACGTCATTGCAGAGGCGCAGAAGGCTGGCGGCACCGCCGCCTTTATCGATGCGGAGCATGCGCTGGATTTGGGCTATGCCAAGAAGCTAGGCGTGCAGGTGGATGACCTGCTTGTGTCGCAGCCTGATACAGGCGAACAGGCGTTGGAAATTGCCGAGACGCTCGTCCGCAGCGGAGCAATCGATGTGATCGTGGTGGACTCGGTTGCAGCTCTCGTGCCGCGAGCCGAGATTGAAGGCGAAATGGGCGATGCCCACATGGGGCTGCAAGCCCGGCTCATGTCTCAAGCGCTTCGCAAGTTGACGGCGGCGATTTCCAAGTCGCAGACGACCTTGGTGTTTATCAATCAAATCAGAATGAAGATCGGCGTGATGTTCGGCAACCCGGAAACAACTACAGGCGGCAACGCGCTCAAGTTCTATTCGTCCGTGCGGTTGGATATCCGGCGCATCGAGTCGATTAAGGACGGGCAAGAGGTAACCGGCAACCGCGTGCGCGTGAAAGTGGTGAAGAACAAGATGGCGCCTCCCTTCAAGCAGGCGGAGTTCGACATTTTGTTTGCGCAGGGAATTTCCAAAATGGGCGAATTGGTCGATCTCGGGGTCGAGAAGAAAGTAGTGGAGAAATCCGGGGCCTGGTATTCCTATCAAGGCGAACGGCTTGGGCAGGGACGCGATGCAGTGCGGGACTTTCTGTTGAGCAATCAGCCCCTGGCCCGTGAGATTGAAGGGAAGCTGCGCGATCTGGCTTGTTTGCCTGGGCGGACGGCTGAGAAGGCTGCTACCGCGCCGGTGAAGGACGAAAAAAAGACTGAGGACAAGCGATCGCATAAGGTTGGCGCGTAACGGCTGACGAGCAGGTTGATGAGCAGGCGCGTCACAGTTCAGACGACAGCATCTCCTGATCAGTGGCTGCAGATTGCGGTGAGGGCTCTGGCTCGCAGCGATCGCACGGCGGTTCAGATCGAACGGTTGCTCGATGCGAAGGGGGCCTCTCCCTCGGAGATTCGAACTGCGATCAAACGGCTGACGTCGTTGAACTACCTCGACGATGCGGCCTTCGCGTCTCGGTGGATCGAGCGAAGGCTTACCTGCATGCCGATGGGGCGTGCGCGCCTGCACGAAGAACTGCTGGTCACTGGTTGTCCTGAACAGATCGTGCAGGCGACGGTGCGGGCCGCCTACCGCAAGGTGAGTGAGCAGAACCTCGCGCAACAAGTGGTGACGAGGGCTGGACGGAGCAGCTCGGTTCAAACGGTTGCCCGATTGGGGCGATTGTTGAGCCAGCGAGGTTTTGACGAAGATACGATTGAGACAGTGATCGGGTCGTTGCTGCGAGAGGAAAGTTAGGGGACATGAAGAACAGCACTCAGGAGTTACGGCAAGCCTTCATTCGATATTTCGAGCAGCATGGCCATCAGTCCGTGCCCAGTTCCGCCTTGATTCCTCAAGCCGACCCCACGCTGCTCTTTACCAATGCCGGAATGAACCAGTTTAAGCGGGTTTTTCTCGGCGAGGAAACGCGCGCCTACAAGCGGGCGGTCACGGCGCAGAAATGCCTTCGCGCCGGCGGCAAGCACAATGATCTAGAAAATGTCGGCTATACGAGACGGCACCATACATTTTTTGAAATGTTGGGCAACTTTTCCTTCGGCGACTACTTCAAAGAAGAGGCGATCCTGTTCGGCTGGGAGTTTCTGACCAAGACGGTCGGTCTCGACAAGGACCGTATGTGGGTCACGGTCTTCCGCGACGATGACGATGCCGAGCAGCTGTGGAAGAAGATCGGTGTGTCGCCTGCACGCATCATGCGGTGCGGCGAGACGGATAACTTTTGGCAGATGGGTGATACGGGTCCCTGCGGCCCCTGTTCGGAGCTCCATTTCGACCAGGGGCCCTCTGTGCCGGGCGACGATCGTCCGAACGGGGAAGGCGACCGTGTCATCGAGATCTGGAATCTCGTCTTCATGCAGTTCAATCGGGATGCATCAGGCACGCTGCATCCTCTCCCCAAGCCTAGCATCGATACGGGCATGGGGTTGGAACGGCTGGCGGCAGTGGCGCAGGGCGTCTACAGCAACTATGACAGCGATGTATTTACGCCCCTGCTCAGCGCCGTGGCTGCCAGGGCGGGGATTCAGTATGGAGGGAAGGACCTGACCGACCGGTCGATGCGGGTGGTGGCGGACCATCTTCGCGCCATTACGTTCTTGATGGCCGATGGAGTCTTGCCCTCGAACGAGGGCCGTGGCTACGTGCTCCGCCGAATTCTGCGCCGGGCCGCGCGTCATGGCAGGCTCCTGGGTGTTGTCGAGCCATTCCTCCACGAATTGACGGAAACAGTGGTGGGCCAGATGGGCTCCATCTATTCGGAAGTTCGCAGCGCGGCTGCAACGATTGCCGAAGCGACGAGAGGCGAAGAGGAGCGGTTCATCTCCACGCTGGAGCAGGGCTTGCCGATTCTGAACGAGTTGATTGCAAAGGCGCGCTCGGCCGGGCGCAAAGTGCTGACTGGCCCCGACGTGTTCAAGCTGTACGATACCTATGGATTCCCGATAGACTTGATGAGCGAGGCCTGCCGCGAGCAGGAGATGACGCTCGATGAGGCGGGGTTCGACCGGGCCATCGAAGAACAGAGAAATCGCGCGCGTAAGACCGGCGGGTTCGAGCAGGAGACGGCTCGCCCTGCTGTTGCGGAACTGGCCGGACGTCTCGGGGCGACGAAGTTTATCGGCTACGATCGGCTGGAGAGTGACAGCCTCGTGCAGGCGATTCTCAAAGGCGATCGGCGGGTTAAAGAAGCGGCGGAAGGCGATGAGGTGGAATTGGTTCTGGATGTCACGCCCTTCTATGCGGAAGGTGGAGGACAGGTCGGAGACCAGGGCCTGCTGATGGGGCCGGACGGGCAGGTGGAGATCAAAGAAACCACGAGGCCTGTGCCGACGATCATTCTGCATAAAGGGATCGTGACGAAAGGGCGGATTCGCGAGAGCGAGCAACTGCGTCTGACCGTCAATGCCACCACGAGACAGGATGCGCAGCGGAACCATACGGCCACTCACTTGCTTCATGCAGCCTTGCGCGATTTACTGGGACCTCACGTCAAACAGTATGGATCTCTCGTCGGGCCGAATCGCTTGCGATTCGATTTTGCCCATTTCAGACCCCTCTCCACTCGCGACATCGATGAGATTGAAACAGTCGTGAACAACGAGGTGCGGAGGAACGAGAAGGTCACGACCGAAGTGCTGAGCATCCAGGATGCGGTGGCCAAGGGGGCACTGGCCTTCTTTGGCGATAAATACGGCGAGCAGGTGCGGGTGGTGACAGTCGAGTCTTTTAGTAAAGAACTTTGCGGAGGAACCCATTGCCGTCAAACAGGGGACATCGGCTTATTCAGAATTGAGTCCGAGACCGGCGTCGCATCCGGTGTACGCCGGATCGAGGCCCAGACTGGCCGCGGGGCGTTCGCGCAGATGAAGAAGTTGGAAGCGGACATCCGGGAGCTTTCGGATCTGCTCAAGGTCGGCCAGTCCGAACTGGTGCCGAAGACTCGCAAGGCCCTGACGCAGCTGAAAGACAAGGAACGGGAGCTGGAAGAGCTGAAATTAAAAATGGCCAGCGGCTCCGCAGTCGAAGCTTTGGCCAGAACGATCGCTGGTGTTGCGGTGCATGTGCAGCGGACCGACGGGTTGGATGTGAACGGCATGCGAGCCCTGGCCGATCAGTTACGGGATAAATTGAAGAGCGGTGTTGTGGCTCTTGGGGCGGCCAACGATGGCAAGGTCTCGTTGCTGGTCATCGTCACGAAGGATCTGATTGCCAAGCTGAAAGCGGGCGACCTGATCAAGGAGATGGCGGTGGAGGTTGGTGGGACCGGCGGAGGTAGGCCGGAGATGGCGCAGGCAGGCGGGAAGGACCCAGCCGGTTTGGATACGGCGCTGGAAAAGGTCTTTGGGCTGGTCGAACGGACGTTGGGGCGGTAGACTGATGGAGGACGGGAAACGGATCCTTGCGCTCGATTATGGCACTGTGCGGATCGGCGTGGCCCTGAGCGATGAGCTGGGCTGGACCGCCCAACCCCTGGAGACGCTCACGCGTCGCACGTTGGATCGGGACATCGCCCATATTGCCGCCCTCGTTGCGACCTATGAGGTGAAGCAGGTCCTCTTGGGCTTTCCGTTGCAATTAGATGGTCGCGAAGGGCCGGCGATCCAGGCGATGCGAGAGTTCCAGACCCACTTAGAAGCTGGTGTGCCAGTTCCGGTTATTCTGTGGGACGAGCGGTTGACGACGAAGTCGGCGGAAGACCTTTTGATCGCCGCCGATGTCAGCCGGAAAAAGCGGAAGGGTGTGATCGACCGCATCGCCGCTTCGATTCTGCTCCAGAGTTATTTGGCCAGCCTTGAGCCGGCGCCGAAGCAGAGGGTGGAAGGCTGGACGGATGAAGATGACAATACGGAAACCCTAGAACCGCATGATGAACCGACGGATCATTTTCGGACTTCTACTGGTCGTAACGGCCGCTCTTGGCGTCGCCGTGCATCAGACGATTCGCTGGGCTGAGGGCCCGGTTGCTCCCGCGCCGATGCACCCCCCCTCGAAAGTCGTTCTGATCCCAGAAGGCTCGTCGTTTCAACAAGTCGCCGCGATGCTGGAACGTGAACGGTTCATCAAGAGCCGTTCCGTCTTTGTCATATTCGCGAAGTCCCAATCGGCTGACCGGAAGGTGCAGGCTGGGGAATATGAACTCAATGCCGGTATGACTCCGGCGGAGATTCTCGCCAAGCTGATTAACGGCCAAGTGATGCTGCATCCTCTGCCCATCCCTGAAGGGCTGACTCTCACGCAAATCGCCGATCTGGTCGCGCGCCAGGGCCTCACGGACCAGGCGGAGTTTCTCCGGCTGGCGAAGGATCGAACCTTCATCGCGTCGCTGGGGATCAAGGCGGACACGCTGGAGGGCTATCTTTACCCTAATACCTATAAGTTTCCCCGCACCGTCAAGGCGCGTGAAGTGCTGACGGCGATGGTGGAGCAATTGCGGCAGGCCATCGGGCCGGACCTCCTCGCTCGGATGCAGGAACTGAAGATGACGATGCATGAAGTGCTGACCCTCGCCTCCGTCATCGAAAAGGAGACCGGCGCTAGCGGCGACCGGCCGGATATTTCCGCGGTTTTTCATAACCGGCTGAAACAGCACATTCCGCTCCAGAGCGATCCGACGGTCATTTACGGTTTGCCGGCATTCGATGGGAATTTACGCAAAAAAGACCTGTCGAGCCCCAGCCCGTATAATACCTATCGGGTGAAGGGCTTGCCGCCGGGACCGATCTCCAACCCAGGGATTCAAGCGATTCGCGCGACTTTGTATCCGTCCGACTCGCGCGCCCTGTATTTTGTCTCGCGGAACGATGGCACGACTCAATTCTCCAAGACGCTCACCGAGCATAATCAGGCGGTGGAGAAGTATCAGAAGCGGCCTTTCAGAAAAGTATTCTCGCCAGGCCTCTAGCCGAATACCGCAGAAGTTTTCTCTAGGAGCCGTGAAAAGTAAAACGTCTGTCCGGATGGCATTTTCGAGCGTCCGGGAAAATACTTGTGTGCCCAAACTGTTTTCCATCCTCTGCAACTGATTTATCTTCTCTCTGCGCTTTCCTCTTCATCTCTGATCCAGGACTTGTTATAAGAGTGGCATGATGACAACACAGGATTGGAACGTACCGACGCTACTGGACCATACAGTGCTGCGCCCTGACGCAACGAAAGTCGATGTGCTGCGGCTGTGTCTGGAGGCGAAGGAGTCAGGCTTTGCCGTCATCTTTGTGCCGCCCTGTTACATCGATGAGGCGGTTGCGGCTGTGGCCGGGACGAATATTCGCGTCGGGATTCCAGTCGGATTCCCATTAGGAGGCCATACGACGGCGACGAAGGTTGCCGAGGCTATTGAAGGAGTTGCCCGTGGGGCCAAGGTGCTCGACATGGTGATCAATGTGAGCTGGCTCAAATCTGGCGACTATGATCTGGTCAGAGCCGACATGGCTGAGGTCGTGCAGGCGACTCAAGGGGTCGAGCATAAAGTGATTTTGGAGACCTGCTGTTTGACGCGCGAGGAAAAAATCACAGCCTGCCGTTTGGCCGTGGAGGCTGGGATGGACTATGTGAAGACCTCGACAGGGTTTTCCGCGTCCGGCGCCACGGTCGAGGATGTGAGGCTGATGAAAGAGACGGTGGCTGGTCGAGCCAAAGTGAAGGCTTCTGGAGGGATCAGAGATTGGAAGACCACGTTGGCCATGCTGGAGGCAGGCGCGGATCGGATCGGTACCAGTGCGAGTCTGGTGATTATGGCCGAATGGTCTGCGGCAAAGCGGAAAGGGTGAGCCTCGTGGAGGCTTCTGGTATAGTGCGCCGATGATTACTCGTGTGATTGTCCTAGTGATCGATGGATTGGGCGTCGGGGCTCTGCCAGATGCGGGAGAATACGGCGATGCCGGGACCCATACCCTGTCCCATTTGGCCGATGCGGTCGGGGGGCTGCACCTGCCTACGCTCGAAGCCCTCGGGCTCGGCCACATTACGGCGATTAAAGGCGTGCGGGCGATGGGACAGCCGGAAGGTTTGTTCGGACGTCTCGGCTTTCTCTCCAAGGGCGTGGACTCCATGGCCGGCTATTGGGAAATAGCCGGCTTGCAGACGGATAGTGCGGGGCCTCTCTATCCTGACGGATTTCCTCCCGAGCTGGTTGCGGTTCTTCAACAGACACTAGGCCGGAAGATTCTTGGGAATCGCCGCGCCTCAGGCGCGGCGATGCTGCGTGAGTATGAAACAGCGCATCTCGCATCCGGTTCGTTGCTCGTGTGGACGGATGGACGACGTACCTGCCATGTGGCGGGGCATGAGAATGCGATCCGCCAGGACGAGTTGTTTCAGCGTTGCCGAGACGCGAGGAAATTGCTGAAAGACCGCTGGGGCATTTGGCGCGTCTCAGCCTATCCGCTTACGGGGGATGCCGGGGCGGTGCAGTTTGCCACCCATTCACGCGAGTTCGTAATTGAGCCGCCTGGGCAGACGATGATGGATGTGCTGAACCGAGCCGGTCAGATCGTGATCGGCGTGGGGAAAGTTGGCGATCTCTTTAGTAGCCGCGGTTTGACTTGGTCCATTCCGGTCGGGCCTTGGACGGCGCTGTTTACAGAAGTCACGGGGATGCTGAAGAAGGCGCCTCGTGGATTGATTGTTGCCGGCCTGAATGTGTTGGAGCCAGAGGCCGCGCAGTCTGCTGCGGCCCTCCATGATTTTGATCGCAGGCTTCCCGAGTTGCTGGAACAGCTGCGCCCTGGCGACCTGCTGGTCCTGACGGGCAATCATGGGCAGGACTTCACGAAGACGGATCAGGTGGCCACAAGAGAATATGTGCCTCTCTTGGCCACAGGCCCAAAGCTGGCACAGGGGGTCAATCTGGGTATCAGGACCTCTGCTGCTGATCTGGGGCATACCATCGTGGAGGCGTTGCAGGGCGATCAGCTCCCGGTCGGAGAGAGTTTTTTGAACGCGCTTCGCGCGGCGTGACACGTAAGGGGTAACAGGAATAGGCTGGTTATTAAATGTCTTACGAACACAAACTGAAAGAATTAGCACTCGAACTGCCTCAGCCCCCTAAACCGTTGGCGACCTATGTGCCTGCGGTCCTGGCCGGAAACCTTTTGTTTCTATCCGGCGTGTTACCCATGTGTAACGGGCAGTTGGTCTTTTCGGGTAAGCTAGGACAGGATCTGACGGTCGAGCAAGGCATAGAGGCGGCCAAGCTGTCGATTTTGAATGCCCTGGCGATTGCCAAACAGGAACTCGGGACGTTGGACCGTATTACACGTGTCGTGAAAGTTGTCGGATATGTGGCGTCGGCGAAAGGGTTCGTGCAACAGCCCCAAGTGCTCAACGGCGCCTCAGATCTCCTGGTCACCATCTTTGGCGAGGCAGGCCGGCATGCGCGTGTGGCGGTAGGGGCTGCTGAGTTGCCTCGGGGAGCCGCCGTCGAAATCGAAGTGATTTTCTCCGTCTTGTGATCGTTTACGCAAAGCCCTTCGAGCCCTCATCTGGCAAGGGCTTGCTGGCTTGACTCTCGAAAAAACTGCTTGCTATAGTTTGATCGGTTTTTCGATCGGCGCGGTATCCCCCAGGATGACCTATCCCTTTCTTGCCTGACAGGAGTCTGCTCATGAATGTGTTTTTCGCTGGCGTGAGTACGATGACGTTATGGGCCAGTATGAGCGTTGCCGCTTTTGCGGCAGCTCCTTCTTCGCTCGAACTATATCCGTCAACGACGGTTCCTGGCGCGACTCTTTCGATCGGCGGGAAGGGGTTGGGTGCATTCCAATCTGTGCAAAAAAATCGCGTCACCGTCGGCGGGTTTCCCGCGCTGATTCAGCGGTGGGAAGCTGATCTGATCGAAGTGAAGGTGCCCTTCCAGGCTCAGACCGGTCCCGTTGAAGTGATGGCAGGAAAAAAGAAACTATCTGCCGGAATATTAATAATCGTGCAGCCGACGATTACTGCGGTAACGCCAGCAGAGATTGAGCCGGGTCATACAATGCAGATCACTGGCGCGCATTTCGGCACTACGGCTGGTCCGCGCGATCCCAATACGATGTTCGGGGTCAATGACGTAACGATCGGAGGCGTGGTCGTCAGGCCGCGCCGCTGGAAAGACGACAGCATCGAGATCGATGTGCCGACGAATGCTGCATCGGGCGATGTGGTGGTTCGATTGGCCTCGTCTGATCCCTTGCCGGACGGGTCCTGTTGCGCGCCGGTCCAGTATAAAGTGAGCAATGCGGTTCCGCTGAAACTGATTCCGAATATCCGTGTCGATCCCATGAGCGGGCCGATTGGGACGAAGGTCGTCTTTTTCGGGCAGGATTTTGGCGCAACGAAGGGGGCTGGCGACAAGGTTACCTTTGGGGGGCATCCCGCGACTATCGCTCAGTGGTCCGATAGTGCGATCGTAGTGCATCTTCCGGTGGATGCCGAGACCGGACCCATTGCTCTGACTGTGCAGGGACGTCAGCGAATGATTGGAAGCTTCACGGTTTATGTGCCAAAAGTGGTTGCCTTGGTCCCTCCGGCCGCTCCGATCGGTACCCTCCTCAGAATCAGCGGGGTACATTTCGGTCTCTATTCTGAAAGTGGTTCAACCCCCTATGCCTTTACTGATTTCAATATCGGAGAAAATCGCGTCGACATTGGCGGGGTTCGCGCCGTCATCTATCGCTGGCAGGACGATCGCATCGATGTATGGGTGCCGTTCAGCGCCCAGAGCGGACCGGTCGTGATTTCTCGCGGTGCCACGAAGCCCAATCCAGACGGTTCGTGTTGTGCGACGAAGGAAATTCTTAAAAATGACGCGGGGACTTTTACGTTGGTGACGCCGAAGATCGACTCCTACAGCCCGAAGTCTGGGGGACTTGATGAGTTAATCACGATCAAGGGGTCTGGGTTCGGCTCGTTTCTCAAGACCGCCGAACATGCCTATTTGGGTCTTAATCAGGGCGCCTATAAGCGACGGGATGACATCGAGTTGGGCGAGAACGTATCGCGAACAGAGGTCTTGTTCAGTAACGTTGCGGCGCAGGTCATGTCCTGGACCGATACAGAGATCGTCGTGCGTGTGCCGCACCGGAACCTCTATGGGTTAGGGAAGCGTAACGAGTTCTTCAATGAGCTGGCCACAGGCCCGCTTATTGTGCGGCGCGGATCCTGGGACGTGCAGCCTGACGGGACCTGCTGCACGATGAAGAAATGGCTGACCTTGGAAGCTGGCTCCTTCACCATTGAAGCCAAGGGTATGCCGGATCCAGGGTACTTTAATAACAACCGTCCGGACGCCGATACTAACCAGTGAGCCAGGGACTGCCAGGATGTTTTGCCGTGCTGTTGGGGACGTTGTGCTGTGCGTCTCCCTCCTGGGCTGCTGACGCGTCTCTGACTGTTACTCCTCAAACGAGCCATACAGAAGCGCTCTTGATGGGGCTGTACTTTCGTACGCCTCAATTGGGCTGGGCTGTCGGATCAGGCGGCGCTATTGTGAAGACGGTTGATGGAGGGAAGAAGTGGCAGAAGGTCGTCAGCGGTACCACTGTGACACTCTCGGGCGTCTTCTTTCTTGATGCGAAGCAGGGCTGGGCCATCGGTGCAAACGGGACGATTCGCCGGAGCCAGGATGGGGGCCAGACCTGGCAGCAGCAATTCGTCGATACCCAGGTGCCCTTCTACGGGCTGTCGTTCGTCTCGCCCGGCGAGGGTTGGGTGGTCGGCGGCAATGGCACTATTCTCCATACGAAAGACGGCGGAGCCCATTGGACCGATCAAGCGAGTAAGACCAGTGCTGCTCTTTATGCCGTACAGTTTCTTACCGCGCACCATGGGACGGCTGTTGGGGCAGTCGGAACCGTGTTGATGACGAAGGATGGCGGAGTGACCTGGACCCCGCAAGAGACTCAGGGGGCCGTGACCCTCTTTGATGTCTATTTCTCCGATGCTTCGACTGGTTGGGTTGTCGGTAACGCCGGTGCCATTTTCCACACGACCGATGGCGGCAGCCATTGGATCGACCGTACGCTGCCTTGCAATCGGACCTGCACGAAGCTTACAGACCTCTTGCGGGTACGCTTTACCGATCCTCAGCGTGGATGGATTGTGGGGGAGCGCGGGATGGTCTACCGGACTATCGATAGTGGCTTTACCTGGACTGAGCAGGGTACTGTTGCGGCTGTGTCGCTATTCGGTCTGTCCTTCCCTGATGGCACGCAGGGTTGGACGAGTGGAGAAAAGGGGACGATTGTTCGTCTTACTACCAGCCATTAATGGCTGGCAGGAGATGAAAAGCCCTCCAGCGTCGTTCTCGCCTCGAAAGCATCCTCAACGTAGCCCAGAGGCTGCGCCTCCTGTAATCTGGCCGGTTTAACCCAGCTCATCGAGTCTCGATTGAAGAATGCTGAGCGCGGCAATGGCGGCAGTTTCGGCTCGTAGGATGCGTGGTCCGAGGGTGAGAGGGAGGAAGCCCTGCTCCTGTGCCACGCGCTGTTCCTCTTCGGTCCAGCCCCCTTCTGGTCCGACCAATAGAATAATTGGCTGCCGATGGTCTTGCGGTAAGGGTATGGCGGCGAGCGAAGGGCCGCTGGATCGTTCCGTGAGGATCACCTTCAGGGGCGCGGAGGCATAGAGCCGGGAGATCTGCGCCAGGTCGAGCGGGTCTGCGATGGTGGGAATCGTCCACCGTTCAGACTGCTGCGCTGCGTCTCGTACAATACGTTCCCAGCGGGACCGCTGATGTTCAAGCCGTTCTGGGTTGAGCTTGATGACGCTGTGCGTGCAGTGAAGGGGCACGAGGGTCTCGACGCCCAGCTCCGCCGCCTTTTGCATGACCCAATCCATCTTGTCGCCTTTGATTAACGCTTGTCCCAGCACAATTGGCGAGGTGTTGCGCAATGGCTTGGCCTGCTGGTGGAGGATGCGGCTCTCGATCGCCTGCGGGCTGACCTGGGTGATTTCCACGCGATAGCGGGTGCCGCACCCGTCGTTCAGGGTGAGGGCTGTGCCCTGGTGCACGCGAAGGCTCTCGCGAAGATGATGGAGGAGATCACCGGTGATGCGGATTGTGGGGGGGGTGACGGAGTCGGAGGAGACAAAAAACGTAGACATAGTGGGGTCCCTGGCGATGGCTCGCTACTCGAAGTGGGATTTCATCTTATCGAAGAAGCCGTCGCCACCTTCGTCCATCGTCATGCCGCTTTCTTTGGCGAATTCCGTGAGCAATTCTTTCTGACGGGCAGTCAGTTTGGTGGGGATCTGAATTTTGATGACGAATAGCTGATCGCCGGTGCTTTGGATCTTGAGGCTGGGAATGCCCAGGCCCTTGAGTCGGAGAATCTTGTCCTGTTGCGTGCCGGCAGGAATCTTGATGACCGTATTGCCTTTCAGTGTAGGGACTTCGATTTTTCCTCCGAGCACGGCTGTGACGAAATTGACCGGGACGTCGCAGAGGATGTCGTGACCTTGACGCTGAAAGACCGGGTGAGGCTTGACGGTAATCGCCACATAGAGATCGCCTGGCGGACCCGCATTGACTCCGTGCTCCCCTTCGTTGGAGAGGCGCAGGCGCATACCTGATTCGATGCCGGCCGGGATGTGGACCGCGATGGTCCGTTCCCGATAGGTGCGCTGACGGCCCTGGCAAGCGCCGCAGGGCTCTGTGACGATCCGTCCCGCCCCTTCGCATTGGCCGCAGGGACGGCTGATGCTGAAGAACCCCTGCTGGAACCGCATCTGGCCGGCCCCTTTGCAGCTGGGGCAGGTCTTGATCGCGGCGGCGCTCTTGGCGCCGGATCCTTTACAGTCAGAGCAGACTTCCCAGCGCGGGATTTTCAGCTTGGCATCTTTTCCGTAGACGGATTCTTCAAAGGTCAGCTCGAGGTTGTACTGGAGATCGTTGCCTCGCTCTGCTCGATTACCGCCACGCTGGCCCCCGAAAAAATCTTCGAAGATGTCGTTGAAGGCGTCACCGAAGCCGCCGCCACGCCCGAATCCCTCAGGTCCAGGACCCTGCTGGCCGCCCGCGTGGCCGAACATGTCGTAGCGTTTGCGTTTTTCCTGATCGTTCAGTGTCTCGTAGGCTTCGTTGACCTCTTTGAACTTTTCTTCCGATACTTTTTTCTCCGCCTCTCCGGTCTGGAGATCAGGGTGGTGCTGGCGGGCCATCTTGCGATAGGCCTTCTTCAGTTCGTCGTCGGAGGCGGTTCGTTCGACGCCTAAGGTTTCGTAGTAATCGCGCTTGGACACGGCTGCCATCTCTCTGGGTGATAGAGCAGCAAGACCGAGCCCCGCATATTGACGAAGCTCGGTCCTGCTGACGGTATTCTAGCTTACTTTTTCTCTTTGTCTACTTCTTCGAATTCTGCGTCGACGACCTTTTCGTCCGTCTTGGTCTCGCCCGCTCCGTCTCCCGCACTGGCGCCAGCGTCCGGTGCTGCCGAGGCGGAGGCCGCCTTGTACATTTCTTCTGCCAGCTTATGGGAGGCGGTGGTCAAGGCCTGGGTGGCGGACTCGATCGCGTCCGGGTCCGTGCCTTCCATCGCTTTCTTCAGCGCGGCGACGGCTTCCTCAACTTTGGTCTTGTCTTCTGCGGCGATCTTGTCGCCGTATTCGCTCAGGTTCTTTTCCGTCTGGTAGATCAGTGTGTCAGCCTGGTTTTTGGCCTCGGCAGTTTTCCGCCGCTTCTTATCGTCGTCCGTATGGGCCTGGGCATCCTTCACCAGCTTCTCAACTTCTTCTTTGCTCAAGCCGCCGGAGGCCGTGATCTTGATGGACTGTTCCTTCTGCGTAGCCAAGTCTTTGGCCGAGACATGGACGATGCCATTGGCATCGATGTCGAACGTCACTTCGACTTGCGGCATCCCGCGCGGGGCGGGAGGCAAACCGACTAGGTCGAACTGGCCAAGGAGCTTGTTGTCGTTCGCCATTTCGCGCTCGCCCTGGAACACGCGAATGGTCACGGCCGTTTGATTGTCCGCCGCCGTCGAGAATACCTGGCTCTTCTTCGTCGGAACGGTCGTGTTCCGCTCGATTAACTTCGTGAAGACACCGCCGAGGGTTTCGATACCCAGCGAAAGAGGCGTCACGTCGAGGAGTAGGACGTCTTTGACTTCGCCTTTGAGCACGCCGCCTTGAATGCCGGCGCCGATCGCCACTACTTCGTCGGGGTTCACGCCGCGATGCGGCTCTTTGCCGAAGAATTCTTTGACGGCCTGAATAACTTTCGGCATGCGGGTCATGCCGCCGACGAGGACGACTTCATTGATGTCGCGCGCGGAGACTCCGGCGTCAGAGAGCGCCTTCTTGCAGGGCTCGATCGACCGTTTGATCAGGTCGTCGACCAACTGCTCCAGCTTCGCGCGGGTCAGTTTGATAACCAGGTGCTTGGGTCCGCTGGCATCGGCTGTGATAAAGGGCAGATTGATCTCGGTGTCCTGCGATGAGGAGAGTTCGATCTTGGCCCGCTCCGCCGCTTCTTTCAGACGCTGGAGAGCCATCCGATCCTTACGGAGATCGATGCCCTGATCCTTCTTGAATTCATCGACCAACCAGTCCATGACGCGCTGGTCGAAGTCGTCGCCGCCGAGATAGGTATCGCCGTTGGTTGACTTGACTTCGAACACGCCGTCGCCGATCTCCAGGATGGAGACGTCGAAGGTGCCGCCGCCCAAATCGTAGACGGCAACCCGCTCGTCTTTCTTTTTGTCTAGACCGTAGGCGAGGGCCGCGGCCGTCGGTTCGTTGATAATCCGGAGGACGGTCAAGCCCGCGACCTGGCCTGCATCTTTGGTGGCCTGACGCTGGCTGTCGTCGAAATAGGCCGGGACGGTGATGACCGCTTCAGTGACTTTTTCTCCGAGATAGTCTTCGGCGGTTTGCCGCATCTTTTGCAGAATCATGGCGGAGATTTCCGGCGGACTGTAGCGCTTGCCGCGCAACTCGACATAGGCATCGCCGTTCTCGCCATCGAGCACTTTGTAGGGCAGCCGCTTGCCCGCGTCGGTGACTTGCTGGCTGTTGAACTTGCGGCCCATGAGTCGCTTCACGGAGAAAATCGTGTTCTCCGGATTCGTAATGGCCTGGCGTTTTGCAATCTGCCCGACGAGGCGCTCGCCCTTTTCGGTAATAGCGACAACAGACGGGGTCGTGCGGGCTCCTTCTGAGTTGGCGATCACAATCGGTTCACCGCCGCTCATGATCGAAACGCAGGAGTTTGTCGTTCCAAGATCGATGCCGATCACTTTACCCATGTACCTACTCCTTCCTAGCTATATCTGTCTGTGATGATATGTGTACGCTGAACTGGTGTTGGCTACTCTCGATTAGCTCTCGGCCCGGCCTGTCGATACGCTTACCATGGCAGCCCGCAAGATACGGTCGTGCAGAAGATACCCCCGTTGAAACTCATCGACCACATGTTGCTCCGGCACCTTCTCGGACGGAACGGAGGTGACGGACTGATGCGTCGCGGGATCGAAGGGTTTGCCGATCGTTTCGATGGGCGTGACATAAAATCTCGTCAAGGCTCCCGTCAACTGTTTGAGGGTGAGCTCCACGCCTTGCATGAGCACTTCGTTGCTCCCACCTTCTTGTGAGGCCTTGATGGCCCGTTCGAGATTGTCGATGACCGGCAGGAGGTCCTTCAGCAATTGTTCATTGCCGAACCGGATCTGGTCCCGCTGGTCCTTCTGGGTCAAGCGCTTATAGTTGTCAAACTCGGCAGCGAGCCGAAGGTACTTGTCGTTCAAACCCGTCGCTTCTTCAGCCTTGTCCGCGAGAGCCTGTTCTAGCGCTGCCACTGAGCCTGGTTCCTCAATGGCTTGCGCGGCATTATTCAAGTCATCGATTGTATTCGTGTTCTGCTGATCTTCAGCCATGAAATACTCCTCTGTCCGTGTGGAGATAGCCACAGGCCCTATAAAGTCAACGGGGCCTGGAAAATTAATTACTTGTGCGGGCAGTGGCTTTTAAACTTGCGTGGCGGGGGGGAAGGTGCCCTGAGCGCGGAGGTAGAGGAGTTCCAGCCCTTCTAAAGTCAGGAGGGGCTCGATTTTTTGGATTGATGTGGTTTCGGAAGCTAAGATGGAGCTGAGGCCTCCTGTCCCGATGACATAGGCGGTGCGTCCCAGTTCCTGCTCCATGCGCCGGACGACGGTATCGACCAGTCCCGCATAGCCGAATAAGAGCCCTGATTGAATGCTGCTGGCTGTGTCTGTGCCGATGGTGGTCTTCGGGCGGATTAACTCCACCTTGGCCAGTTTGGCGGCTCTGGTGAAGAGGGCCTCCGCCGAGATGACCAGGCCGGGAGCGATGACGCCTCCGAGGTATTGGCCCTCGGCTGTGATGGCGCAAAAGGTGGTGGCAGTGCCGAAGTCGACGACGATGAGGTCGCGGCGATATTTATGGTAAGCGGCCGCGGCATTGACCAGCCGGTCGCTCCCGATTTCTTTGGGATTGTCGTACCGGATGGTGAGTCCCGTATCCGTGTCCGAGGTCACCACTAGGGGGCGCAGATGGAAATACTGATCGAGCATCTGCTCGACGGTTCCGGTCAGAGCCGGGACGACGCTGGAGATGATGGCACCGGTTAGCCGCTGCACGGAGATTTCTGCCGCCGTAAGGAGGTTGGCGAAGAGAATGCCGTACTCGTCGGACGTTTTCTTCACGTCCGTGGCGATGCGCCAATGGGCCGCCAGGGTGCGGTCGTTATAGACGCCCCAGACAATATTAGTGTTGCCGATATCGAGCACGAGAAGCATGGCCTATTGTACGTCTCGGGTAAGTGATTTGGCCAGTAGGCCGTTAGGTCCGCACATGGATAATGTCAGCGACGCGTAAGTGAAGGGTCGCCGGCTCTTTGGAACCTGTTTGCGTCTTCTCCGGTTTTACGATCAGGGCTCCATCCTGGTCGATGCCTTCTGCTTGCCCTAGGCACTGGTCGCCATTGGCCAGCGTAGCTTTTATTTTCTGTCCGATGGTGGAGCAGCGCTGGTGATAGGCCAATGAGAGCCGACTGGTTCCGTGAGCTGCCAATTCATCGATGCATTGTTCGAGCTCAAGGAGGAGTTGGGCGAGTAGCCTGTTGCGGTCCACCGTTCGTTGTTGTTCATGCCAGATCGAGGTAGCAGATTCGCGGAGTTCCTCCGGCCAGTCTTCTTGTGCGACGTTGACGTTGAGGCCGATTCCAATAATTTGGAAGGGGATTGCGCCGGCAGAAGAACTACTTTCACAGAGAATCCCTCCGACCTTTCGCTCCGAGATCAGGAGATCGTTGGGCCATTTCACAGAGACCTGGAGAGATGAAACCGCCTCGATGGCTTCTGCTGCAGCCAGAGCCGAGACGAGCGGGATCCAGGAGAGCCATTCCGTGAGACCTTCAGCTGGACGTTTCATTCTGAGGATGACAGAGCAGTAGAGATTGGCGCCACCCGGTGAAAACCAGGTTCTAGACAAGCGCCCACGGCCGGCGGTCTGGCTGTCGGCGACGACGACTGTGCCATGCTCCACGTCTGCCTGTGCGAGGCGCGAGGCTTCCCGGTTTGTTGAGGGGAGGCTGTCGAACAGCTCGATACGGCGCCCGAGCCACTTGCTGGATAGCGTGCTTTGGATCGTGTCTCTGGAGAGGGGAGGTGACGCCTGCACTCGTTATTTCGCCTTGCGAATTTTTCGTGGTGGTTCGAGCACCAGACTCATCGTTGCGGCTGGAGCCGAATGGGTGAGGGCTCCGATAGAGATGCGGTCCGGGCCTGCTTCCGCCATCGCCCGTACATTGCTCAAGGTGATGCCGCCTGAGACTTCCACGAGCGCATGGCCTTTGATCAGCTTGACGGCGCGACGAACCATGGCGGGCGTCATATTATCCAGCAGGATGATATCGACTCGCTCTGTCAGGGCCTGCTTCACATCCGCCAAGGATTCCACTTCTACAATTACCGTCATGTTGCGGGGGGCTTTGGCGTTGGCCTTGCGGCAGGCAGTCTTCACGGGCGTGGCCGTGCGGCGCAGGAGGGCCAGATGATTATCCTTGATGAGGATCCCGTCGCTCAGAGAGGGGCGGTGATTCGTGCCTCCGCCGAGGAGGACGGCCCATTTCTGAAGGGCGCGCAAGCCGGGGGTCGTTTTTCTCGTATCCAGGATGCTGACCGGGCATCCGTGAATTGCATGGCAATATTGGCTCGTCAAGGTGGCGATACCGGAGAGGTGTTGAAGAAAGTTCAGGGCGACCCGTTCCGCCGTGAGGATGGATCGGCCATCGCCTTCGATCTGGAGGAGACAGTCTCCAGCCTGCGCCAGGTCTCCATCCCGGTGGTGCATGAAGAGAACAAGCGAGGGATCGATGGCGCGAAACACCTGAATAGCCGCGGCGAGTCCGGCGACCACCAGGGATTGCTGGGCGACGATGCTGGCGCGTGCTGGAATCGGAGCAGGAAAGAGGACGGCGGTTGTGACGTCGCCATGCGGGAGGTCTTCCTGGAGCGCCAGCCTAACGGCGCGGCTGATGTCGGCAACCGGAGTCTTGATCATCAGTTAGGTTCCTAACATGGCGCGCAACTGTTGCTCGCTGCTGGCGAGCATGATCTGATCGCGGCGCAGGCTTGCCAATCGATTCTGGTGATCGGTAATGACTTCCAGCGGGGCCTTGGCGGTAAATTCCAGATTGCGTAGTTTTCCCTCCAGCCGTTCCATTTCCTTCGTCTGTTCCGATTGCTGCTTGAGTAGGCGATCCAGTGCTTTATTGAGATCCACGTCGCCCGCCACCAGGATGCCGACCGATAAACCTTCGATGACCAACCGGAGGAGGTTGCCGATCGGCCAGGTTGCCGTCGGGGTCAGCTCGACCGTGCTCCGTCCGAGATGGGCGAGGTAGGGCTTGAGGTGGTTCAAGTGCGCGTGTCTTTGCGGCTCCTCGTGCGAGACGTAAAACGTCATCGGTTGTCCCGGCGGATAGTTTAAGAGGACGCGGGAGGAGCGTACCAGGCCAATGGTCTGTTCCAGCAGCGTAAACCGCTGGTCCATCTCCGGCGCTATCCAGGCTGTTTCGTGGGTGGGATAATGCTGCACCACGATGCTCTCGCCTTGGTGGGGGAGGGTTTGCCAGATTTCTTCTGTGAGAAAGGGCATGAAGGGATGCAGGAGCCGCATCGTGGTCTCCAACGTATCGACCAGAGTCTGTCTGGTGCCAGGTGCATCAAGGCTGGCAGGATTTTGCAGTGCAGGCTTGATCAATTCGAGATACCAGTCGCAGTACTCGTGCCAGATGAACTGGTACAGAGCGTTGGCGGCCTGGTCGAAGCGATAGGCTTCCAGTTCCGTCGTGACAACCTGGATCGCATGATTGAGGCGGCTTAAAATCCAACGGTCAGGGAAACTGCGTTCTGATGGTGCATTCGCCGTGCGAGGCCCGTCCAGATTCATGAGGCTGAAGCGGGTCGCGTTCCAGATCTTGTTGGCGAAGTTGCGATAGCCCTCGATCCGTTCTTCTGCCAGTTTGATGTCGCGGCCAGGCGAGGCCATCGAGGCGAGGGTGAAGCGGAGCGCGTCTGTGCCGAACTGCTCCATCACATGGAGCGGGTCGATGACGTTGCCCTTCGACTTGCTCATTTTCTGCCCTTCGGCATCCCGCACGAGGGCATGGATATAGACGTCCCGGAAGGGCACTTCGCCCATGAACTTTAATCCCATCATGATCATGCGGGCGACCCAGAAGAAGAGGATGTCGAGTCCCGTCACGAGGGTGGAGGTCGGGTAGTAGGTTTTTAAATCAGCTGTCTGTTCCGGCCATCCCAAGGTCGAAAAGGGCCAGAGGGCTGAGGAGAACCAGGTGTCGAGGACGTCCGGGTCGCGGATGAAATCATGCCCCTGGCAAGTCGGACAAGTCGTGGGCGCGGTCTTTCCGACGATCGGTGTAGCGCCTTGGAGGATCGTGAGTCGTGGCGCGGCGGTGGCTGAGTCAGTTGAGGGGGCCCCCTCAACGATCAAGTCCTTGTTGCAATTGCGGCAATACCAAGCAGGGATTTGATGGCCCCACCAGATCTGGCGTGAGATGCACCAGTCTTTGATCTCTCTCATCCAGCCGAGATAATTGTTCGTCCAGCCTTCCGGAATGATGCGGATACGTCCGTCCACTACTGCCTGGATGGCTGGCTCTGCCAGCGGCTTGATCTTCACGAACCATTGAGGCGAGAGGTAGGGCTCGATCACCGTCTTACAGCGGTAGCATTTGCCGATGGCCATTTTATGGTCGGCGACTTCCGTAAGGAGCTCGCGATCTTTCAGGAGCTGCTCGATTTTAGGCCGCGCTTTGAGAGCGGGAAGAGTGGCGATGGCTTCGATGACGGCTGGTTCGACTCCGGCTGCTGTGAGACCCTCGCGATCGAGTCGAGCCTGGTGGTCAAAGATGGGCAGCCGGGGCAAGCTATGCCGTTCCCCTGCTTCAAAGTCATTGAAGTCGTGCGCCGGGGTGATCTTCACGGCGCCTGTCCCGAACTCGCGGTCGACGAGGATCGCATCCCCCACGATTGGAATGGTCCGGTTGGTCAGGGGGAGACGAACCCGCTGCCCGATCAATTTATTGTAGCGGGGATCTTCCGGATGGACTGCCACTGCCATGTCGCCGAGCATCGTTTCCGGTCTGGTGGTGGCGACGGTGAGGCGAACGGTTGGATCCTGCTCAAGCGGATATTCAATCGAATAGAGCTTCCCCTTGATGTCTTCGTGCTCGACTTCGATGTCTGAGAGGGCCGTCAGGCAGCGGGGGCACCAGTTGATCAGCCGCTCACCCCGATAGATTAGACCTTCGTCATGTAATCGGACAAAGACTTCGAGGACTGCTTTCGAGAGGCCTTCGTCCATCGTAAAACGAAGCCGGTCCCAGTCGCAGGATTCCCCCAGCCGTTTTTGTTGACGGATGATGGTATCGCCAGAGGTGGCTTTCCATTGCCAGATCCGTTCGATGAACCGGTCGCGGCCTAAAGACTCCCGGGAGGCCCCTTCTGCCATGAGCTGCTTTTCGACGATGTTTTGCGTGGCAATGCCGGCATGGTCTGTGCCTGGCAGCCAGAGCACATTGCGGCCCTGCATCCTCCGCCAGCGCACCAGGATGTCCTGTATCGAGTGGTTCAGCGCATGGCCAACGTGAAGCGAGCCGGTGACGTTCGGGGGCGGAATGACGATGCTGTAGGGCGGGCCCGGATGGGTCGGCGAGGCGTGGAAATAGCCTTTTTTCGTCCAGACCTCATACCAGCGCGCTTCAACGGCTTTGGGGTCATAGCTTTTATCCAGTTGGGGTGTGCTCATTCAGTGGTGGTGTCCTCGAAACAGTGAATGTGTCTGTGAACATTGCGATCTTAGCATGCGGCTGGCGGCCTCTCAAGGAAGATGGGGCCACAGATAGCTTGAGGGGTGGGGCGGCGTGTGCTATACAGACTCGCACCGGGCGAGGGCGAAAGGTTCGCCTCGCTTCCACTTTTTACGATTTGGAGAGACTATGGCCACAGGGCGTGAAAAAGACCGGAAGACCAGAAAGAAGCATTTGAAGAACATGGCGCGAGTGAAGGCGTTGGCGACTGCCAAACGGGGTAAGAAGACCAAGAAGAAGTAGGACCCCGCAGGGCGAGGCCTTACGCGGCAGCGGTGAGGCGCGTAAGCGCTGCTTTGATTTGTGCGTCAGCAAGCCAGGTACCAGCCGCTGACCCGCCTCTTCAATTTTCTCGCAGGCTACCGCGCGAACAAGCGCGTCGACTATTCCCGCTGTCTGGTTGGCGGCAGTTCGCTGGATCGCTTCCTTGGCGAGTTCCTCAATCAATCGGAGTTGTTCTCGAACCATATCGGACAGCGTGGCGCGAAAGGCCACGGCCTGTTCAGCGACCAATTGCTCGAGGCCCGACGGGATCAGGGGACCGGCGATGTCGGCCAGGCTGCGCTGGATGAGGGATTCGAGAAGGGCTATCTTCTGTTCCAGCCCGGCTGTCAGCCGTTCTTCCACGAGAGAGGCGCTGGTTTGTGTGCGGACTGCCGCTTCCATGGCTTTGGGCACAACGGCTGCTAGGTCGTTCCCCACCATCTACGGGAGCAAGTCGGTAATCTTTTTTCCGTCGGTTCTGGCATGGACTGGAGGAGCTGATTGGAGAGGCGCTTCATCATGTCTTCTGGTTCAATCGCTGCGCTGCTGTCGATAATAAAGATGGCGGAAGCCACAGGATTTTCCCATCATATTAGTGATATTGACACAACAGTGGGTATATTCTTTGCCAAGAAAACGCAGGATCTATACGGGTGGCTCCTTCGGATGCTGAGTGGACCGCCCATCGCGTGGGAGAGGACTCGTAGGACTAATGAAGACGCCAATCCATGTCATATTTTTCGATGCAGCTGACACTCTGTTTCATGTGAACGGTTCGGTAGCGGATATTTATCTTCAACATGCGATTCAGCATGGGTTCAAGCAGACTCCCGATTCGCAGGCATTGATTACCCAAGCGTTTCAGCGCGCCTTTCGCGACGCTTCGCCGCCGATTTTTGCTGTCACAGACCCCCTTAAATTGAAGCAATGCGAGCGGCTCTGGTGGTTCGACATCGTCCATAACGTGTTTTATCGCGTCGGAATGTTCGCGCGGTTCGATGAATTCTTCGAACAGGTTTTCCAGGCATTTGAAGATCCCCTTTCCTGGAGCCTGTTTCCTGAAACCCATGCCGTATTAACCAGGTTGCGTGAAGAGGGCTTTGAATTGGGGATTGTTTCCAACTTCGATACCAGACTTTTTTCGGTGATCCGGGGCCTCGGCATCGATCGGCTCTTCGATACGGTGACGATTGCCAGCCTCTCGATGTGTGCCAAACCAGCCTCAAAGATTTTTGCAATGGCCCTGGAAAAACATGCGATTGATCCCGGCGAAGCGATGCATGTCGGAGACAGTCTCAGGGATGATGTGGAGGGCGCGACGAAAGCGGGGTTGACCGGTGTGTTGCTGGATCGAACAGGGCGCGCTCAGGCGACGGGCGGCCATGTGATCAAAACGTTAGACGAGTTATTGCCGCTGGTGATGGTGTCAAAGGGGTGAGTAGATGAAGCAGATTCTGATGGTCGGTGCCGGCTCGGTGGGTGGGTTCTTCGGAGCGCATCTGGCAAAGAATAATCCCAATGTGTCCTTCTTGTTGAGGGCCAAGACGCTCGCGGCCGTGAAACAGAACGGCTTGACGATTCGTAGCGCCAAGGGCTCCTTTACTGTCCACCCAACCGCTGCTTCAGACCCGCGAGAGCTTCCGAAGCCGGACCTGATCATCCTCTCGGTTAAAGCCTATGACTTGGACGAGGTGTTGAATCAACTCGAGCCGGTCCTGAGCAATCAGACCGTCATCCTGACTCTCCAGAACGGGGTGGATACGGAAGACCGTATCGTGGCCCGCCTGCAACGGGATTGCGTCGTCGGTGGCGTAGCCTTTATCTATTCCAAGATCGCCTCGCCCGGCGTCATCGAGCACTATAAGAAGGGGGCGGTCGCCATCGGTGAGCTGATGGGGCATCAGAGCCCGCGTTTGCTCGCCATTGCGGATCTGTTCAATCAAGCGGGGATTCCCTGTCAGCTTACGGAGGATGTGCGGAAAAGCAAATGGGAAAAAATGTGTTGGAACTGCGTCTTCAATCCGCTCACCGTCATTGTCGATGACAAAGTGGCGAAGACGCTAGAACATCCGGAGATGCTTCGTGTTATCCATCAGATTGTCGAGGAGGTTTCAGCCGTCGCAGCCTCGGTCAAGGTACCTCTGTCGCCTGATATGGCAGAGAAGGTCGTGCGCTGGACTCAGGAGATTCGCGATATCCATACCTCCATGTACGATGATTGGAAGGCGGGCCGTCGGACCGAGATCGATTACTTGAACGGGTATATTGTGCAAAAAGGGCGCGAGCTCGGCATTCCAACACCGGTCAATGAGGCGCTGACAGCCATGATCAAGACGATTACGGAAAAGGAAAAGACCGGGCCCGGTATCGTCAGGATCGACGGGGCGATGGTCCAGCCAGTGTCATTGGATCGCGCGGCGATTGCAGCCTTGCCGGCGGAGCACCAGCTGGACATTTCGACGGTGATGCCCAATATGAAGGGTAAAGGCATTCGCCTCAAAGCCTTGCTGGATATGCCGGCTCTGGCGATCAAGGCCGATCATGTCACGGTCCATGCCGGAGACGGAAAGTATTCAGCCTGTCTGACCCTTGCGCAGGCCGTAGAGTGGGGAATTTTATTGTATGAAGTGGATGGGGAGGCTCTTCCTGAGTCGAAAGGCGGCCCCTATCGATTGGTAACCCCGGGTCTGGGAGATCTCTGTGCTAATGTGAAGGGGGTCGCGAGGATCGAGGTCACGATTGGACCCGGCACAGATACCAGACCATCGGTCAGGACGAATTGCTGAAAACGTATTTATCGAAAGACTCGAATCGTTTTCCACTGTTCCGATCTGTAACGCCACAAGAGTAACGCCATCCTGACCGTCCAATCCGCGATCATCGCACTCCAGACATAGAGCACATCCATCGCAAGCCAGGGTCCTGCGGTGATGGCGAGGGGCACGCGGACTCCCCACATGCCGATGGTCGTGGCCAGCATGATGAATCTGGTATCGCCCGCTCCACGCAGTGACCCTGCCAGGACCATGGTGAGGGCCAGCGGCACTTGGAGCACGGCGACGATTCGCAGGAAGACTGTTCCGAGTTCGATGACGGCTTCGTCATGAGTAAAGGCGCGAAGCAGGATGTAGGGGAAAAAGAAGAATAAGACGCCCATCGCGGCCATCGCAGTACTGGCCAGCCGGTTCGCCTCCCAGTTTTCGAGTTTCGACCTCACATATTTCCCCGCGCCAATACTCTGTCCCACCATCGTGGCCGCAGCAATGGCAAACCCATATCCAGGCAGGAACGAGAGAGACTCAATCGACAAGCCGACTTGATGGGCTGCATAAGTCACGGTGCCGTAGAGCAGGACAACCTTGGTGTAAATGATGATGCCTGCCTGTTGAAAGATCCGTTCGCCGGAGACCGGCGCGCCGATCTGCCAGGTGGAGCGCATGAGATCGCGGCGGATCACGAGCGACCGCTTGAAGACTCTTCGATTGGCCCAGAGGAGATAGAGGACGCCGGTTCCTTCCGCGAGTCCTGTAGCCACGGCGGCGCCGGTGAGACCCCAGGCTGGAAACCCCCAGAGGCCATAGACTAGCGGGTAGGCGATCGTCAGATAGATGAGATTCACTCCGATCAAAGCATACATCGGCGTTTTAGTATCGCCGGTTCCTTGCATTATCGAGGAGAGCACTTGAAGGAAGATGGTGCAGGGAATGACCAGGAAGATGAGGTTCGAATAGGGCAGAGCCAAGGCGATGACGTCCTGCTCTGCGCCTAACAGCTCCATAGTGAGACGATTGAGGGACAGTCCCAGTAGCACGAGGCCGCAGGAGACGAGGGCGGCCAATCCAAGAAGATGGGTGGCGGCTTCTCCGACGTCTTTGGTGCGGCGCGCACCCCAGAGCTGGGCGATGAGGACGTTGGCTCCCACTGACAAGCCGGAGACGAGTGTGGTGGACATGAAGGCCAGTAACTGGCTGAGTCCGACTGCGGCAATGGAGGTCGCGCCGAGCCCGCCCACGAGGAAGACGGCGGCGATGCCTTCGGTGCGTTGGAGCAGGCTGCTGACCGTGACTGGCAGGGCAAGGGTCAGGACCGATTTTCTGATTTGGGCGATGCGGGATGCCATGTGTGACATCCTAGCAGGCCGTTGATAACGGCCGCCAGCTTTGTTCCCAGGGCTCGTGAAACGTAGACGTAAAACGAGAGTTGACCGGGAGCGGCGGTCTTGTTGGACGAACTTCCTTAACAGCCTGAGATTGATTCGTGCTGTGCCTTCTGCCTGCTGGACAAATGAGGGGCTGTCCGATTAGGGTTCTGTACGATGAATGAACTCAACGATCCCGTACCAGCTGCGCTTCCGAAGGTTCCGCGCCTGTCCAAGTCGAAATTTCTGTCCGGTCTGCAATGTCATAAGCGCCTATACCTTGAAATCCATCAGCCTTTTCTTGCGACCAAGCCGGACGCGGCGACTCAGGCGATGTTTGAGATGGGAACAGCAGTCGGGGAGTTGGCCAGGAGTCGTTTTGCCGGCGGAGTCCTGGTGACTGCTGGGTATCGCCAGACCGAGGCAGCGCTGGCGCAGACGGCGGCTTTGGTAAAAAATCTTGCCGTGCCGGCGATTTTCGAAGCGGCTTTTTTGCACGGCGGAGTGCTGATTCGCGCGGATGTGCTGGAGCGGGTGCCGTCCGCGGAGGGAGAGCCTGGCGGTTGGCGTTTGATCGAGGTCAAGTCTTCCACCAAGGTCAAAGACACCCATCTTGAAGATCTTGCGGTACAAAGCGAGGTGATTCAAGGGGCGGGACTGACGCTGGTTTTCGTCGGTCTCATGCACATCAATACCTCGTATCTCTATCGCGAGGGAGCCGTCGATCTGACGGAATTATTTTCGATTCAGGATCTGTCCGAGGCTGTGGCGCAGCGCAGAGCGGAGGTGCCGGGGCGGTTGGCTGAGATGACTAGCATGCTGCTTCAGGCGCAAGCGCCCGCCATCGAGCCGAGCCAGCATTGTCATACACCCCATGATTGCGCCTTCTGGGACCATTGCACCAAAGACAAGCCGGATCGGTGGATTCATTACTTGCCTGGTGCGAAACAGATCGTCGGTCAGTTGATCGAGCAGGGAGTGACGACGATTGACGAGATCCCGGCTGGCACCAAGCTCTCGCCGGTGCAGCGCCGTGTGAAGGAGAATGTCGAGTGGACTTCCGCGAAGCTCGGCACGATGTTGACGGCCGTCCAGTACCCAGTGCATCACCTTGACTTTGAAACGGTCATGCTGGCTGTGCCGCGATTTTCTGCGACGAGGCCTTATCAGGCCCTTCCTGTTCAATGGTCGAATCATATTCAGCAGGCTACCGGTGCGCTGTCTCACGAGGAGTTTTTACACAAGGATGTGGGAGATCCCAGGAGGATGTTGGTTGAGTCTTTACTGGAATCTCTGGGGGAGAGGGGCAGTATCTGTGTCTATTCGGCCTACGAGCAGTCCGTTCTGGAGCAGCTGGCCGTGGCGATTCCCTCATTGAAGCCAGCGTTGCAGCGCATCATTGCCAGGCTTTGGGACCTCTTTCCGATCATACGCGACCATTATTATCATCCAGCTTTCGGCGGATCCTATTCCATCAAGTCCGTGGTGCGTGCCATGGTGCCCTCGCTCGCTTATGACGACTTGGCAATCAAAGAGGGTGGCCATGCAGCCAGTCAATATTACCGGATGGTCTTTGTCGAAACGGATTGGGTCGAGCGGGCGGCGATTGAAGAGGCCTTGTTGCGCTATTGCGAGCGGGATACCCTGGCGATGGTTGAGCTCAGACGAGCGTTGCAGGAAAAAGCGCAGAAGCAGAAAGACTGAGATGCTGACGGCCGACCTCGTTTAGAAGGTCGGCGGTACGAGTCAGCTTGTTTGGCGGAGAGGGTGGGGATCGAACCCACGGTCCCGTTGCCAGGACAGCAGTTTTCGAGACTGCCCGATTCGGCCACTCTCGCACCTCTCCGCATGGTAGAACTCGTCGAACGTCAGGGTAGGATTGGGACTGTATCGTCCGCATGATCGACAGTGCGACGAGCTTATCGCGCCGGGAGTATTTTTTCAATCGATTTCCTGTCTGAATCAGACGGCGTGATCGGTTGAGGTTGTAACGTATGCCAAACGTCGGTTCATCTGAAGCCCTGCCGCTGCCCATTGATCCGGTTGACGCAGTTCTGGATGTTCAAGGGAACGCTCTCTGCGGCCTTGATGCAACGACCATCGCGCTGTGGGGTGTGAGCCTCGACGGACCTCAGGCCTGTCAGGACCACTGCCGTCGTCTTCTTTCCGATGAAGAGCGCGCGCGAGCCAGTCGATTTATTCGTGACGAAGACCGGCACCGTTACATTTTTGCGCATGGCTGCCTCAGGCTATTGTTAGGCCATTACCTGAACATTGAACCCGATGCCGTGACGTTGCAACGGGGCCCGGCGGGTAAGCCCACGCTCTGTCACGCACGACATGGGAGCGATATTTTCTTCAACCTTTCTCATGCCCACGGCGTGGCGCTCATTGCCATCGCACAGGGACGCGAGGTGGGCGTCGATCTGGAACGAGTCCGTTCTGATGTCGCGGTGGAGAAACTCTCCACGCGGTATTTTTCGCCAGGCGAACAAATGATGCTGAGGCAATCGGCGCAGGCAGAGGGCCCGGCGCGGTTCTTTCGCTATTGGGTTGCGAAGGAGGCTGTGCTCAAGGCACAGGGTGTCGGACTCCGGTCGCTGAGCCAGTGCGAAGTTTTTCTGGCAGCGGATGGAGCAGGGGCAGAGGTGCTGGCTCCGGCTGACGCGTTTCGCCGGGACAGCTGGATGATTCGTTTTCTCGCGTGCGGAGCGGGGTGGGATGGGGCTGTGGCGGCGCAGGGGAAGGACTGGACCGCGCGGGGTGGCGTGGTGCGATAGGGCCGGTTTATTGGGGAGGAGAAGGCTTTGTCGCTGGCGGCCCCTCGCGCAGCGCTCTGAAGAATTTCTGCAAGAGGGCCTGGCTCTCCTGTTCCAGTACCCCGCCTGTTACGGAAACCCGATGGTTCAGTTTCGGCTTTGATGATAAATCCAACACCGAGCCGCAGGCGCCGGCTTTCGGATCCCTGGCCC
>Ga0208960_1000136_pt1 | contig 38864 bp, 30 predicted proteins | sample GreLakmeON33MSRF_FD_187703 | JGI IMG/M metagenome (GOLD analysis project Ga0208960, IMG submission 187703) | Freshwater lentic microbial communities from great Laurentian Lakes, MI, USA - Great Lakes metaG ON33MSRF (SPAdes) | ecosystem: Environmental > Aquatic > Freshwater > Lake | place: Great... | reverse complement strand
CTCCATCGGCGAAGCGCTCCAAGACGCCTTCGACCTCCGTCGCGCCCAAAAATGAGAATCTTGTTCGCATACTTCTTCATCCTGACGACCGTCTCGGCCCAAACCTACGAGGACCCGAAGGCCGCGGCGTACTATGCCGAACATAAGGATTTTTTCCATTTTGCGAAGCCGACCGACCTCCCGCAGGACCTCGTCTGGCATGATGGTTCGGAGCAAAAGGAGTTTGCGGATTCGCGGGCCGTGCGCGGAGGCACCCTGCGCCAATTCACGCCGACCACGCCGCCCACGCTCCGGCGCGTCGGCCCCAATGCGAACAACGGCTTTCGCGGCGAGCTTTACGATAACAACGACTTCGGCCTGCTGGCCGCGCACCCGAACACCGAGGAAACCATCCCCGCCCTGGCGACGAGCTGGGCGATGGCGCCCGACGGCATGACGGCCTATTTCCGCCTCGATCCGAACGCCAAGTTCACGGACGGGCAGCCGATCACCGCCGACGACTACTTCTATACTTTCTATTTTAATCGTTCGCCTTGGGCTAAAGCCGACTGGTACGTCGACTTCTACACCCGCGAATGGGGTGGCATCACGAAGTATGATGCACACACCCTCTCCATTAAGGCCCCGCGCAAGCGCCCGTACCAGCTTGAACGGCTGGGCCAGCTGATCCCGCTGCCGCGCAATTTCTTCAAGGACTTCGGCCCCAACTACGAAAAGCTGTACAACGACCGCTTCCAGCCAACGACGGGGGCCTACTTCGTCGGCCCGACCGGTTTCCAGCGCGAGAAATCCGTCACCCTCACCCGCGTCCAAGATTGGTGGGGCGACCAGCGGAAGTTCTATCGCCACCGCTATAATCCCGATGTCATCGAATACGGCGTCATCCGCGAGATCGATAGTGCCTACGCCTCGATGTTGGCCGGCGAAATTGACTTCATGCCGATCATGATGCCGCGCTACTGGTACGGCACCAACGAGAAGAAGGCCTACCAGAACGGCTACCTCACCAAAGCCCAATTCTTTAACGACATCCCCCGCCCTCCTTACGGCCTCTACCTCAACACCCAGAAGCCCCTCCTCGCCGACCTCGACGTACGCGTCGGCCTCCAGCACGCCACCGACTTCCAACGCGTCATCGACGGCTTCTACCGCGGCGACTACGAACGCCTTAACCAGTTCAGCGAAGGGCTGGGCAAGTTCACCGACCCATCGATTCGCCCACGCCGTTATTCGCCGGAACTCGCTCGGGCGGCCTTCGCCAAGGCCGGCTTCACCCAGGTCGGGTCTGACGGCATCCTCATGAACGCCGCTGGGGAACGGCTTTCGTTCCGCCTCACCTTCGACACCTCCGACCGCCGCAAGTATCTCGCGACGCTCGTCGAGTCGGCCCGTCGCTGCGGCGTCGAATACCGCCCCGAGACGCTCGAGCACACCACGATGTACCGCAAGGTTATGGAAAAGAACCATGACATCGTCTTCTGGGCTTGGGCTGTCTCCAGCCGCCTGCCCGCCCTCTGGGAATCGCACCACACTGACAACGCCGTCGAGAAGCTCGCCGACGGACGAAAGGTGCCGAAGCGCCAGACGAATAATATTACGGGTATCGACGACCCCGAGCTCTCCAAACTCATCGACCGTTTCCGCGACGCCACCGAAGAAGACGAGATGATCAAGTTGTCGCATGCGATGCAGCAGCGCATCCACGACCTCGCCGACTTCATCCCGGGATTCAAAGTGCCGGGCTACCGCATCGGCCACTGGGATTGGGTCAAGTTCCCGGAAGGCTTCGACGTACGTTCGGCCGAAGACCCGGGCCAGTACGGCCTCTTCTGGCTCGACCCCAAGCAGCGCGAGGTCGACCTCAAGGATTTCCGCGACGGGAAGGTGCGCGGTGCGCCGAAGACCGTCATTGAAGACCGCTGGCGTGCCGAATGACCACCGTTCTTTCTTTCCCTTCACCCCAGCCCGACCTATGTTGCCGCCCATGTCCGCCGAGCCTCTCCTGAAAGTACAGGACCTCAGCGTCACCTTCCGCACCGGTGACAGTGCCACCGTCGCCGCTCAGGAAGTCACCTTCTCGATTGCCGCGGGTGAAGTCCTGGCGGTCGTCGGCGAATCGGGATCGGGTAAGTCAGTCTCCGCGCTTGCCCTGACGCGGCTTCTCCCTCCCGCACCCACCTGCACGGTGACCGGGTCGGTCATGCTTGGGGGCGTCGATTTATTGAAACTGCCCGATGACAAACTCGCCAAAGTCCGCGGGGGAGCCATCGCCTACATCTTCCAAGAACCGGGCACCTCACTTAATCCCGTCTACACGATTGGATTTCAGATTGGGGAAGCGATCTCACTCCATCGCCCGGAGGTCACGGACATCAAAAGCGCAATCCAACGCGCCTTGCAGGAAGTGCGGATCACCGAACCCGAACGGGTGGCGAACCAGTACCCGCACGAACTTTCGGGCGGGATGCAGCAACGTGCGATGATTGCCATGGCCCTGGCCTGCAATCCGAAGATCTTGGTAGCCGACGAACCGACCACCGCCCTCGACGTCACCATTCAGAAAGAAATCATGGACTTGCTGGCGCGCCTGCGACGCGAGCGGGGCATGAGCATCCTGCTGATCACCCACAATTTCGGCATCGTGGCCAACTTTGCCGATCAGGTGCAAGTGATGTGGAAAGGCCGCATCGTCGAACATGGTCCGGTCAGCGAAATCATGCGGACGCAAGCCCATCCCTACACCCGCGCGCTCATCGCCTGCATCCCCCGACTCGGGCAACGGCGGCGGCGTCTCACGACCTTGACCGAGGAACTCAAGGTTTCGCCATGAGTAACGCCGCCAACCTGCTGGAAGTTCGCGGCCTTTCGGTTCACTACCCAGGTCGGGCCAACTGGTTCTTCCAGAAAGCTATTCCTAAAAAAGCCGTCGACGACATCTCGTTCGTCGTCCCTAAAGGTAAGACCGTGGGCTTAGTGGGTGAATCAGGTTCGGGCAAGACCACGACGGGGCGAGCGATTGTGAAACTCGCCCCACTCACCGTCGGCCAGATCATCTATCAAGGCACGGACATCGGCAGCCTCTCGAACGCGGAGTTTCTCCCCTGGCGCAAAAAAATCCAAATGATTTTCCAGGATCCTTATAACTCCCTTAACCCGCGGGCTGATATCTTGAGCATCCTTTCCGAACCTCTGGAAATCCATTTCCCGCAGATGACACGCAACGACCGCGCAGAACGTTGCGTGGAATTGTTACGGTGCGTCCAACTGCCCGCCGAACACCTCCGTCGCCACCCCCATGAATTTTCCGGCGGACAACGGCAGCGGATCGGCATCGCCCGCGCTTTGGCCGTTCAACCTGAACTCATCATCTGCGACGAACCGGTCTCGGCCCTAGATGTCTCCGTGCAGGCCGAAGTCGTTAATTTGCTTCAAGATCTGCAAGAGCAACTTGGCCTGACTTACCTGTTCATCGCCCACGACCTCGCCGTCGTCGAACATGTGAGCGACCATATTCTCGTGATGTCCAAAGGCCAGATTGTCGAACAAGGCAGTCCCGCCGAAATCCTCGGAAATCCGCAAGAGGCGTACACGAAAACTTTACTCGCGGCGGTGCCGCGCTTTTGATGTCCGAAGTAGCTCCATCCCGCGCATCTGACGTTAAGCTTGATGCGAGCACCGTTGGCTTAGGTCTACTTCTCGTGGGGATGGCGGGCATTGCGACCTGGGATCAATGGGCCATCTGGAGTACGAAAGATGACTACGCCTTCGGCTACCTGGTCCCGATCTTCTCTGGTTACGTGCTGTGGGAACGTTGGGCGGACATCCGGGCCTATTTAACCGGACAGCGAAGCCCCATTTCCCCGCCGGCCTCGCCGGTTTTACTGCGCATCATCGCCGCGATGGGGTATTTTTCCCTTTTGATGTTCGGCTTCGGCGGGGCGGGTCGGGCGATTTTTGGCACGGGGGTAATCCCCACCCTTTTAATCGCCTTTGGCTTAGTGGGTTCGGCTTGGGCGTTCACCTTCTTATCCGTCCGAGGACCCGACCAAACCGAGGCTACTGCGCACGCCCGGTGGCAGGCCGTTGGACTGATGATTTTTCCGGCAGGCGTCTGGATTATCTCTGGCCCCTTCCTTTACCTGGTCGACAATCAGATTAAAGGCGAACTGCTTTCCAATGTGACCGACCTCGTTTCGGGTTTTTTACGTATCACCGACCATGTCATCCGCGTCAACGGCAACACCATTATCTTCGCGAATGGAGACGGCGTGGGCATTGCCGACGCCTGTTCAGGCATACGGTCGCTTTCCGCCTGCGTGTTTGCGGGCGCATTCTTAGGAGCGACTTTTCTTGAAGGCGGCTTTCTAGGTGCCCTGCTTCGTCGGACCGGGATGATTCTCGTCTCCGGATTCATCGCGATCTTACTGAACATCGGCCGGAACACTTTCCTCGCTTTCTATGCGCTCAATCATGGCTCGCGCTCCCTCGACCGTGATTGGTCAGGCATCGAACATGGGCAGCCGAACTTTTCGGCTTTCGGCACTATCCATGATTTAGCTGGCAACGTCGCCATGGGGCTGGCCCTGCTCGCTCTGCTGGCCTGCTTGCCGCTGATTAATCGGATCGGGCGCGGCGCCCGGTCACCTTCCTCTGTTCTATGAAGATTTTACATATCACCCCCGAACTTGCTCCATGGTCCAAAGCCGGAGGACTTGGTGATGCCACCATTGCCTTAAGTAAGGCGTTGGCGGCACAGGGTCATGAAGTTCGCGTCGTCACGCCACTCTACGGTTCGGTCCCGGAGCGGGAGAACATGGGAACCCGGTTGGACGTGCTCAAGGTAGGCGTGCACGGCAATTCGGCCAAAGCCGCGTGTCGCGTTCGCTCATTAACGATCAGCTCGGGATTAGAAGCCTGGTTCATCGAACACGAAGATTACTACGGCGGTCGGGAAATCTACCCCATCCGGGAAGACGTCGGCGAACGGGCGGCATTTTACGGGCGAGCCGCGTTGGACATTTGTCTGAACACGGGCTGGACCCCCGATATCATTCACTGTCACGACTGGACGGCCGGCTTAGTCCCGGTGCTGCTCAATACCGTCGTCAAAGGCACGCCCTTAGGAAAGTGCGCCTCGGTGATGACCATCCATAACTTACAGCATCAGGGATTAATGAGCCGGCGGGTCATGGGTTTCTTGGGCTTACCGGAGCATCTGTGGAGTCCGCTGGAACTCGAATGCCTCGGGGGGCTTAACTTCCTCAAAGGGGGCATTCTCCACGCAACCCGCGTCATCACCGTCAGCCCCACGTATGCTCGCGAAATCCTCACCCCCGAATTTGGCTATGGCCTGGATGATGTCGTCCGCCGCCGCCAGCCCGAGCTCGAAGGCATCCTTAATGGCGTCGATAGCGACGAATGGAATCCGCGCACCGACCCGCATCTTAAAAAGAATTATAGTACCAAAGATTTCGGCGGCAAAAGCGCTTGCAAAGCCGAATTGCAGCGCGAACTCGGCTTAGCCGCAGACATTAAAATTCCGCTCGTCGGGGTCATCTCTCGCCTCTGGGAGCAAAAAGGCCTCGACCTCGCCGTGCGGGTCTTACCCAAGTTTTTGCGGGCTGGTCAGATGCAATTCGTTTTACTGGGCAGCGGCGATGCGCAGCTGGAAAATGAATTTCGACGGCTGGCTACGGACTTCCCCGAACTTTGCGCCGTGCGGATCGGCTACGACAACGGCCTCTCGCATCGTATCGAGGCAGGTGCCGACTTCTTCCTGATGCCTAGCCGTTTCGAGCCTTGCGGCCTTAATCAGTTATACTCGATGGCTTACGGCACCTTGCCCATCGTACGTGCCACGGGCGGACTGGCTGATACCGTCAAACACTGGAGTCGCACCACCGCCCAAGGGACCGGCATCGTCTTTCAACACGCTGACGTCAGCGGCATCGATTGGGCGATCCAGCAAGCCCTCGAACTCTTCGCCCGACCAGCCGATTTCCAATCCGTCCAGCTTCAAGCGATGCAACAAGAGTTTAGTTGGGCAAAATCGGCCGACGGTCATTTGTCGTGCTATCGGAAAGCGCTGACGCAGAGACTTGCAGGTTAAGATTTAACAGACTTGCCACTTTTTGAACAAAAGCTGGAAAAAGATTTGTTCAAAAAACACCTTTTTAATGGCCGCCGGCTGGAAATAGGTGACTTGGCACAAAGCGAGTTAGAGAGGAGTCGCTATGAAGCACTCCCTCCTCCTCACCTCCTCCCTCACCCTCATCGCTGCATCCGGGCTCGCCCAGTCAGCAGCTCCGGCCCCGGCGCTCACCACGTCGGGTAACCTAGCGTTCACCTCCGACTACGTCTTCCGCGGCATCACGCAGAACGGCGGCAAGACTGCCCTCTCGGGCGGTTTCGACGCCGCGCACACCTCCGGCCTCTCCGCCGGTGTCTGGGCTTCGAACGTCAACTGGACGAACACCACGCTCGAAGTCGATGCCTATGCGGCCTACGGCTTCAGCCTTACGAAGGACATCACCGCCTCCGTCGGCTACATCGGCTACATCTACGAAGGCAACTCCGCCCTCAACACCAGCGAATTGAACGTCTCCGCATCGGCCTACGGCCTCACCGCGAAAATCTCCTATGCCACCACCGATTACTTCGGGATCGCTGGTTCCGGCACCAAGTACTACGAGCTGAACTACGCCTACGACGTCGCCGCCGTGAAGGGTCTCTCCCTCGCGCTCCACTACGGTATCACCGACGGCAAGAACTTCGCCTCCAACGACAAGGACTACGCCATCGCGCTGTCCTACCCAGTCCTCGGCTTCACGGGCACCCTGGCCTTCTCCAACGGGAGCGGCTCCTTCGCCGGTATCTACGAAGACATCACGGCCGTCACGCTCAAGAAGACCTTCTAATTTAGGAAACTAAATTAGGATATAGCATAGCAAAGGGGCGTCTTCCGCGAGGGAGGCGCCCCTTCTTGTTTGTTAGGTTGAAAATCTACGAGATTGGGCAATGTTGGGCGGCTACCGATGATTGAGTCCGCCCGTAAACCCGATTGGCTTCGTGCCAAGTTGCCAACTGGCCCCGACTTTCTCGAGACCAAGAAGAACGTCGACGAGCATAAGCTGCACACGGTCTGCCAATCCGCCCAATGCCCCAACATGGGCGAATGCTGGTCTCGCGGCACGGCGACGGTGATGATCCTTGGCAACATCTGCACCCGCTCCTGCACCTTCTGCGCGGTGCTCTCCGGCCGACCCAGCGAACTGGACCTCGGCGAGCCTGCTCGCGTCGCCGAATCCATCGCGCAGATGAAACTACGTCACGTGGTGATCACCTCCGTGGCCCGCGACGACCTCAAAGACGGGGGTGCTTCCGTCTGGGCGGCCACGATTCGCGCCACTCGGCACCGCAACCCAACGACGACGATCGAAGTCTTACCGGCCGACTTCCGCGGCGAACAAGTCCACCTCGACACGCTCCTCGACGCGCAGCCTGATATTTTAAATCATAACTTGGAAACGGTCGAACGCCTCCAACGCCCCGTCCGCAAGACCGCGCGCTATGACCGTTCCTTCTGGGTCCTTCAACATGCCAAATCTCGGCAATTCATCACCAAGACCGGCCTGATGCTTGGGATCGGCGAACAAAAAGAGGAAGTCGCCCAACTCCTGCGCGATATCGCTGCCGCCCAAGTCGATATCGTAACCATTGGCCAATACCTTTCGCCCAGCAAAGAGCACGCCCCCATCGATCGCTGGGTCCACCCCGACGAATTCGCCGAATGGAAAGCCTTCGCCCTCGCCGCCGGCGTCAAGCACGTCGAATCAGGTCCGCTCGTCCGTTCCTCTTACAAAGCCGACGAACAAGTGGTGAAATTTAGTTTGCTGGACCGCCGTTCGCAACTCGGCCGCTAAACCGTGGAAGGTCTGCCTCCTGTCGATTTTCGCGGCGACCTCAATGATGAGCAGTTCGCCGCGGTCACGTCGCCCCGCGGCCCGGCCCTCGTGCTGGCGGGCGCCGGCTCAGGCAAGACGCGCACCCTCACTTATCGGGTCGCCTGGTTGCTCCATCAAGGCGCGCGGCCTTGGGATATCCTCCTGCTGACTTTCACCAATAAATCTGCGAAGGAAATGCTCGAGCGGGTCGAAGACCTTACGGGTGTACCGCGCGGTCAATTCTGGGGCGGGACGTTCCACTCCATCGGGCAACGTATCCTGCGACGCAATGCGGCCGTCGCCAGCCGCTCTCCCGACTTCACCATCCTTGACCAAAAAGAATCCGAACACCTTTTTTCCGAAATCGTCAAAGCCGCCGACGGGGCTTTTATCAAAGATAAGACTAACCCGAAAGCCGCGGTCATCCTGGACGCCTATTCGCATGCCCGCAACACCCTGCGGCCCCTGCCCGACGTCCTCACCGAACGGCTCGACTGGATGAAAGGCGGAACGGAAAAACTGCTTAAATTCTGCGCTGACTACGAAGCCGCTAAAAAGGAACGGAACCTCTGCGACTTCGACGACCTGCTGTCGCTCTGGCTCTTCGTCCTGGAAAACGACCCGACCGTTTTGGCGCACTATCGCCAACGCTTTCAACATATCTTGGTCGACGAATTCCAGGATACGAACCGGTTGCAAAGCCGCATCATCGACCTCTTGGCGAGTGAACACCAGATCATGGCGGTCGGCGACGACGCCCAATGCATCTACACTTGGCGCGGGGCCGATTGGGAAAACATCATGGCTTTCCCGCAACGACACCCGGGAACCCAGTTCCACACCATCGACATCAACTATCGCTCGACGCCTGAGATCTTGGATTTCGCCAACGAGATCCTGCGGCATCGCCCCCAGGTCGATGGCTTTGAACGTAAATTACGTTCGGTCCGCCCGGGCGGGGCCCAACCGACCGTCTTCACCGTCGGCGACACCTCGCAGCAGGCCAAACTCGTCGGCCGCAAGATTCTGCAGCTGCACCACGAGGGACATGCCCTGGCCGACATCCACGTCCTTTACCGGGCGCACTACCAATCGTTGGAGTTGCAGATGGAACTCAACGCCTTGGGCGTGCCCTTCGTCATCACCAGCGGGCATAAGTTTTTCGACCTCATCCATATCAAAGATATCTTAGCACACCTCCGCTTCGTCCATAATCCGCCCGATCAAGTCGCCCTTTCCCGCCTGCTCTGCTTATTACCTAAAGTCGGGCCCGTCGCGGCCGAGAAGATTGCCAAAGCCGCGAAGGAAGTGAACGAAGTGCAGGGGCGCGGCCTGGTCCGGGCCTTACGCGATCCCGCGGTACTTAAACGCGTCCCCGAAACCGCTAAAGATGATTTCAACGATCTGACCATCACCCTCGAAGACATGTTAGAAGGCTTGGAGGCGGCCAAGAGTAAGCCGGCGCCGACCAGGCCAGACGCCGACCTCTTCCGGGCCGCCGCCGAGGCCACTTCGCATAAAGTCGCCCGGACTCCCGCCGAAACTGTCCGGGTATGCATCGAAGGTTGGTACGGATCCTTCATCAAAACGATTTTTCCGGACTGGCGGGAGCGCGAACAAGACCTGCAAGGCCTGATTGGATTTGCCGCCAAATTCGAAGACATCGGCGACCTCGTAGCCCAAGTGGCCTTATTGAACGGCGAATCCTCCGACAAAAAAGCTGAACCGGAGGAGGACATGTTACGCCTGACGACCATCCACCAATCCAAAGGCTTGGAGTTCCCCATCGTCTTCCTGCTGGGCGTCGCGGACGGACTGCTCCCCCTCACCCGGGCCATTGACGATGGCGACGTGGAGGAAGAACGCCGCTTGTTCTACGTGGCCTGTACCCGGGCCGAAAACTTGCTATACCTTTTCTCCCCTCGTTTTGCGGTATCCGGCGAGGGGTATCGCCCCCTTGACCCTTGCCGTTTCCTTGAGGAAATGAACCCAGATTGCTACGAATTGGCGGATTATGCCCATCGGAGGCTATAGCCTAATTATGACAGTCAGGCGGGGGTAGGTGCTTGCCTTTACCAAGGGGTGGCATTTATCAATTAAACCAAACTTTATACGCCATCGCCATGCCCAAGGTACTCGTTGCTGACAAGATTTCGCCCACCGGAGTCGCCCTCCTCAAAGCCCAACCAGGCTATGAGGTCGTCGAAGCCTATGGCTCAACTCCCGAACAGGTGCTGAACCTGGTCGCGGATGTGGACGCCATCTTGGTCCGTTCCGAGACCCAGATTACTAAAGAGGTGCTCGCCGCCGCCAGCCGACTGGTCTGCGTTGGCCGCGCCGGGGTCGGCGTTGACAACATCGACGTTGATGCCGCCACCGACCGCGGCGTGATCGTCATGAACACCCCTTCGGGCAATACCATCGCCACGGCGGAACTTACCTTCACCCACCTGCTCTCGCTCGCCCGTCCGGTCCCCGAAGCCGTCCAATCCATGCGCGAAGGAAAGTGGGATCGTAAGAATCTTTCGGGTACGGAGCTTTTCGGTAAAACTTTGGGAGTGCTCGGACTGGGTCGCATTGGCGCCGAAGTCTCGAAGCGGGCGCTGGCTTTCGGCATGAAAGTCTCGGCATACGATCCTTACCTGACGGAAGCGCGCGCTAAATCGCTGGGCGTCACCATGGCCACGCTGGATGAAGTCTTTGCTTTAGCCGATTACATCACCGTGCACATGCCCTTGACTGAACAGACGGAAGGCATGGTCAACTCCGCTGCTTTTGCCAAGATGAAGAAAGGTGTAAAAATCGTGAACTGCGCCCGGGGTGGTATCGTCGATGAAGCCGCCCTCGCGGCCGCCCTGGCTTCTGGCCAATGCGGTGGTTGCGGCTTTGACGTGTTTGTCGAAGAGCCTCTCGCCAAAGATCATCCCTTACGCTCCCTGCCTAAAGCCCACCTCTCACCTCACCTCGGAGCATCGACCGCCGAAGCTCAGGAGAATGTCGGCGTCGAAGTAGCCGAAGCCTGCATCACCGTGCTCAGTGGCGGCTCGCCGGCCAACGCGGTGAACCTCCCTTCCGTCGACTCGCAGACTCTCTCGACAATCCGTCCTTTCCTTAGCCTCGCTGAAAAACTGGGCTCACTCGCCCGCCAGCTGGCCGCCCCCGGCCGCATCGAATCCCTCCGCCTGACTACCTTTGGCGCTGGCTCTGAACAAGGGGCTTCCGCCATCTCCCGCTCAATCCAACGTGGCTACCTGCGCGGCATCAGCGAGGGCGTCAACGACGTCAACGCCCCGAGCAAGCTCAAGGCTCTCGGCGTCGAAGTCCAATCGATCCGCTCCACCGCCGAAGCTGACTATAAGGAACTTATCTTGGTTGAAGTCATCTTGGCGGGAGGCAAATCCGTCTCCGTCGCCGGCACCATTTTGGGCAAAGCCCAATCGCCTCGCATCGTCTCCATCAACGGACGTACCTTGGAATTCGTCCCGGAAGGTAAACTCTTGCTCATCGAAAACCAAGATCAGCCGGGGATCATCGGTTCGCTGGGCACCCTGCTCTCCAAGGATCGCGTGAACATCGCTAACATGGCGTTGAGTCGCACGGGGGGAGCGAATGCGCTGGCCGTCTACCAACTCGACACCGCTCCTGGCGCCGCCACTCTCGCCGAGATCTTGCGTAATCCGGCGATCGTCAGCGCCAAGTTGCTCGACGCCTAAATCCGATGGACGGCGCCCTCATTCTCTTAGGCGTATTCGCCGTCTTGGGCTACCTCATCGGTTCGGTCAACTTTGCGGTGCTCGTGGCGAAAAAACACGGCGTCGACATCCTGAAAGAAGGCTCGGGCAATCCTGGCGCGACGAACGTCAAACGCGTGCTCGGCAAAGGCCCGGGTAACTTGGTCTTCGGGCTCGATGTCCTTAAAGGAGCCGTTGGCACGGGCCTTTGCCTTATTCTCGTCAAATTCATCGACGTTCCTAATGCCGACGAAATTGTCTTCCGACTATCGGTTGCTGGCTTCGTCGGCACGCTGCTCGGTCATTGCTTCTCCTGTTTCCTGAAGCTCAAGGGCGGCAAGGGCGTGGCTTCAACGATTGGCGGACTGCTCGTCCTACTGCCGATTCCTATCCTGATTGGTGCCATCCTCTGGGGCCTCGTCTTCCTGCTCTCCCGTTACGTGTCCCTGGCGTCCATCATCCTCGGCGTTTCGCTGCCGGTCTCCTGCTGGGTCCTGCCGCTCTTCACTAAGCTGACCTTCAGCCCGGCTGAATTTTGGTTCGCCGCGGCGATCGCTGCTTTCAATGTCTGGACGCATCGCGCGAACATCGGTCGCCTCTTGAATGGCACCGAGAACCGCTTCGTCAAAAAAGCCTAACTTTACCGCTATGACCGCCCCACGCACCCTCGGCATTGGAATACTTGGTTTCGGCACCGTCGGCCAAGGGGTCTGGAAACACCTGACCGAAAAACAGGCCGACCTCGAGTCGCGCCTGGGCGTTAAACTTGACCTGCGTAAAGCGGCCGTTCGTGACTTGAAGAAAAAACGCGGGGTAAAAATCGCCGCTTCCAAGTTAACCAAGAATCCGCTGGAAGTCATCGAAGACCCGAACGTCCATGTCGTCTGCGAACTCATTGGGGGCACCACCAAAGCTCGCGAGCTGACCCTCCGTGCCTTGAGCTTGGGCAAAGTCGTGGTCTCCGCCAACAAGGCCCTCCTTTGCGAACACGGTCCCGAAATCTTCGCCGCGGTCCGCAAGCATGGCGGACAATTCCTCTTCGAAGCCAGCGTTGCCGGCGGCATCCCGATTATCAAAGCCATCCGCGAAGGCCTCGTCGCCAACCGTTTCGACCTTATTGTCGGCATCCTGAACGGCACCTGTAACCACATCCTCACGCGCATGGGCGAAGATGGTTTGTCTTTCGAAGACGCGCTTAAAGAAGCCCAGACCCTTGGTTATGCTGAGGCCGATCCGACCCTCGACGTCGACGGGATTGATGCTTGGCATAAAGCTTCGATTCTCGCTTGGCTGGCCCATGGTAAATGGGCACCCGCCGCACGCACCTTGGTTGAAGGCATTCGTAAGATCGGGCCGGCAGACATCGACTTTGCCCGCAGGTTCGGTTTCGCGCTGAAGCACCTGGCGGTGATCCGTCGCGACTTCAAAGCCGGCTGGATGACCGTCGGCGTCTACCCTGCCCTTGTTCCTAATCGCGACATCTTAGCCCGGGTTTCCGGAGTTAACAATGGTATCACCTTACGCGGTGACGTTGCGGGTGCCACGACCCTTACCGGCCGCGGCGCGGGCGGCGATGCTACCGCTTCGGCCGTCATCGGCGATATCGTCGATGCGATCGCAGCCCTTACGGGTGCCTCCCCTCAAGGCCTTTCCAGCGAAGCCCTTGCCGCCCGCGAGAAAGCCGGCCGCGCCCTCCGCATGGCCGACCTCGATGAGATCGTCTCGCCCTTCTATCTCCGACTTTCGCTCCTCGACAAGGCGGGCGTCTCGGAAGGGGTTTACCGGATTTTCTCTAAGCACAAAGTGTCGATTGCCCGAGTCATCCAGTACGAACACCCGAACCAGGGCCGCGGGACCGTCACCCTTTCGACCTACCCGGTGAGCGAGCGCAAGATGTCGGCCGTCTTGGCAGAATTGCGCCGCCTCAAAACGGTACTCGAAGAACCCGTCATTCTCCGCATCTTCTCTCCTGAATCCTAAGGATGTCGCTTATCGTCCAGAAATACGGCGGAACTTCCGTCGGCTCCGTTGACCGCATCCAGAACGTTGCGGCCAAAATCAAAGAGCAGTGGTCACAAGGGCATAAATTAGTCGTGGTGGTCTCCGCCCGCAGTGGCGTCACGAACGACCTGATTGCCCGGGCCAAAGCCCTGTCAAAATTACCAGATGAACGCGAAATGGATGTGCTCATGTCCCTCGGCGAACAAGAAACCATCGCCCTGACGGTCATGGCCCTGCACGCCATCGGCGTACCGGCTATTTCCCGCACGGGCGCCCAAGCGGGCATCTTCACCGACGACATCCATACCCGCGCCCGCATCACCCGCATCAGCGGAGGCGACCTTCTGCAACGCCTGGAAGAAGGCAAAGTCGTGGTGGTCGCTGGCTTCCAAGGCGTCACCGAACAAGGCGAAGTCACGACCCTCGGCCGCGGCGGCTCTGACCTGACGGCTATCGCGGTGGCGGCATCGATCAAAGCCGACCTCTGCCAGATCTTCACCGACGTCGACGGCGTCTATACCGCCGACCCTCGGATTGTTCTGAATGCCAAGAAAATGCATGAGATCTCCTACGAAGAAATGCTCGAGCTCGCTTCCAGCGGTTCTAAGGTCATGCAATCACGCTCGGTAGAATTTGCCCAAAAATATAACGTTCCCTTCGAAGTAAGATCCTCCTTTAACGACCTACCCGGTACCCTTGTGAAAGCCATCGACAAAACCCTCGAAGACGCCGCGATCGCCGGTGTCGCCCTCGACCGTCTCCAGACTCGCGTCACCGTGAACGACCTGCCGGACAACCCTCAGGCAATCGCCGCACTCTTCGACGACCTCGGCGAAGCTGGCCTGAGCGTTGACATGATTATTAAAAATCTCGGAAATGGCGGGAAATCCAACCTCACCTTCTCCGTCACGACCGATCAATATTGTCGCGTGGAAAAAGTGGTGGGGGACACGCTTAAGAAACTCGGCTCAGGCTCCGTGCGTTCGGCCGGTGAAATCTCCAAACTTTCCATCGTCGGCGTGGGGATGATTTCCCACCCTGGCGTGGCGGGCACACTTTTCAAAGCTTTGGCCTCGGTGGGGATTAACAGCGAATTAATCACGACCTCGGAGATTAAAATCTCCATCGCCCTCGACCCCGCCAAAGCGGATGCGGCGGTGCGGGCGGTCCATACGGCCTTCGGTCTCGATAAAGCTTAGGAACGGCACTCGCCTCTTGCCCGTCAGGCCATCCCCAATCACAGTAGCGGGAATGCGACGGTTCACCTTGGCCACCCTCTTTGCCTGCGCCGGACTTTTCGTGCCCAGCGTTCGGGCGCAAGACCTCCCGCCTTCGTTGATCGCGCGCAATGCCGACCTTTCAGGCGGCGAGCAACCGGAGAGGCGCACCACCCTTGAATTAGCCGAAGAGGCTCTGGCGGCGGGATTATCTTCGACTGCGTCGATGCTCTTCACCCAAGGCCTCGCGGATGCGCGCCTGAACGAGGCTGACCGGGAAAGAGCGGGACTGGGACTCTCCGCCGCATGCATCGAAAGAACCCGCACCGCGGAAGCTAAAGCTGCCTTAAAATTCCTGCCCGCTTCTAGTCGTAAAGCCCTGCGCGAAGCCTTGGTGGCGCTCCTTGATAACGATCTCGCCGCCGCCAAACTGCGGGTCGGAGAGATCAATCTGACGGAAATCCCTCCGCCGGAACTCGCTTGGGTCTATGCCCTCAAATGGATGCTTGCCGCCGCCGAAGGGGACAACTTCGGGGTTAACGTAAACCTGGAGGCCGTCGGTAAAACCGCCGTCTCAGAAGTTCAGCGCCAACGCATTGAGATCTTGGGCTATCGAGCCTCCATCATTGCCGGCCGTGTCGAAGAGCGGACGGTTTCAGCGCTGAAAGAACTCGCCGCTGCCGCCAAGAACACCCCGCTGGCTTTCGCCTACTCCCGTAATCTTGCCTTGGCGTTAGCACATCTCAAGCGCCCGACCGAAGCAGCCCGGGCCCTGGCCGAAAGCGGCCCGCTGCCCGCCAATCGGCAAGCCGAAGCGGATCTTTTGGCGGGACTCATCCTCGGCCCCAATACCACGACCGGACGCGACCGCCTGAAAGACGCCGCCAAGAACCCGGCCAATACTTCGGTCCGCATCGCCGCGATCCATGCCCTCGTTTTCGCCGCCGAAGATGAACAAGCGAAAAATAATCCCATCGAAGCGAAAGCCATCAGCAATGAAGTCTACGACTTCCTGATGCGCCATAACGAAGGACAGCTTGCCTTCCTTTGCCCGCGTGACCCCAAGATTCTTGACACCATCCACTTAGCCCGCGCGCAACTCATGCTGGTGGCGGGTAATCGCGAAAAAGCCCGCCAAGCGGCGGAAGACTTGCTCCACGACGTACCAGCCAGCCCGCTCGCCCGAGAAGCGACTCGCACCTTAGCGTTAGCCGCTTGGGGTGACGGTTCTTTTCGACTGGCGGCGAACCACATTACGACGCTCTCCGAAGGTACCATCGACACGCGACGCGACAAACTCCGCACCGTGGCTGCCGACTGCCTTTTCTTGGCCAAAGATTACGTGTTAGCCGAAAAAGCTTATGCCATCGTCCAAACCGAGACCACCCTCCCGGACTTAGCCTTTACGGCCTTTCACCAGCGAGTGCAGTGCCTCCTGCTCCAAGGCGATGAACCCGCCTTATGGAATCGCACCGCTGAAGTCATCGAAGAAGCTTCCCGTAAAAACCGTTTCATTCCGCGCGAACGCCTCTGGATGGCCGTATGGAATCTCATCGATGATGCGCGCAAGGCCAATCAACCGACGGAAGCGGTCCGCTTATTGGCCCGCCTGACGCCGATCATCAATGATACTAAGATCGATTTCACGCTGCGCTTCGATTGGCTAAAAGCCCTGATCGCGCTGAGCAACCACCAGCCTGACCAAGCCGCCAAGATGGCCGACAGTATCGCGACTCGCCTGGAAAAGCTTCCGCCCGAGGCCACGGATGAACTTCGCAAGGCGATTCCGGAACTGAGAGCTCATGTGGCCTTATTAAAAGCCCGCTCCGCCCTCGATACGGGGTCGATCAAAGGCATGGAAGAGCTGATCTCCTTACGAAAGAAGTATGGCAAGGTCGCCGCTACGGCCGCCTCCTACCTTGTCGAAGGCCGACACCTCGCCGCCGCCGGAAAAAATGCCGAAGCCCAGGCTCGCTTCGAAGCCTTAGCGAAGGAATTTCAGGGTGACGCCGCCCTATCGGAGTTTGCGCAACTCGGGCTCTACGAAGCCGCCGAACAAGCCGCACTCCAAGCCCCCACTGAAGGCGAAGCCAAACTCAAAGATGCGGTCGAACTTTTGGAACGCTTCACCGATAGTTATCCGCTCAGCCCGCTGATGTTCCGCGTGGCGATGCGCCGCGCCGAAATTCTCCGTTCTTTAGGTGATTTCGATAAAGCGCTTTTAGTGCTCGAAGGCCTGATCCGGAGTAAACCTTCCGACCCCTCGCGCCCCCAAGCCGAGATGGCCCGGGCTGATTCGCTTTTCGGCTTAGCCGAGCTTCGCCGCGATCGCAATGGTCAGATCGACCGCCAACGCATCGCCCGCGCCGCCGCCGCCTACGAACGCGTCGCCGAAGCTTGGTCCAAAGATTCCGACGAAATCCGTGTCGAGGCCTGGTACAAATGGTCACTCGCCTTAATCGAACGCGCCAAAACCGAAACGAATAGTGAAGCGACGGCAACTCGGCGCGAAGCCCGCACGACTTTGATTCGACCCCTCAATTTATTACGGTCGGCCGTCGCCGGTCCAGGCTCGCTCAACACCACGCAACGTTTCAATTCCGCAAGTAAGCTTTGGCTGGCGCGGTCCATCCTGCTCTTAGGAGAAATCAGCGAACAAGATAACGACCTTGAAGAGGCCTTGGCGGCATACCGGATTATCCCTGAATTAAACCGGAACCTCGCACCCGGCGAAGCCCGCCTCCCCGGTCAAGCTACGGCCGAAAGCAAACTTGCGACCTTACGTACCTCCGCTTCCAATAACCCCACGAACAAACCCCAATGAGCCGCGCCTTCTCTTTCCCTTTTGATGCCGGTCCGTTCGTCTGGCTCCTGCTCATCCTCGCCTTTCTCGCCCTGGTCTTCGTGGTCGAACGCGCCATGTTCCTCCATCGTGGCTTGGTCCTTTCTTCCGACTTCATCGAAGGCGTCCGCAACAACCTGCGCGCAGGTCGACCCTTAGAAGCACTCGCCGCTTGCGAAGAATCGCCGGGGCCGGTCCCGCGCGTCGTCAAAGCTGCCCTGCTCAGAGCTGCTAATGGCGATGTCGCCATGCGCGATGCGGCCACCGAAGCGGCCTTGCTCGAATTACCCGTCTTAGAGCGTCGGCTTGGCACCATCTCCGCGATTGGGCGCATCGCCCCTCTCCTTGGTTTAGCCGGGGCCGTGTTCTCAGGATTTCACCTCGCCACTGCCCTGCGCGACGGAAGCGTCTATGCCTCCGCCGACTTCTTACTACTCGACGTCCAAGCCGCGCTGGCGACCGCTGGTTTTTCTTTGGTCATCGCTGCCGCTTGTTCACTCTCTCATCATTTCCTTGTCGGCCGCGTCCGCTCCATCGTGATGGAAATGGAAATCGCCGCGCACGCGATTATCACCTTCGTACGGCACGAACTTCCCGCCGACAAACCTAAGACCGTCTAATCGTGCGCACCCCTCTTGGAGTTCTTGAGAAAGTCCGCCCCACCGAAAGAGGGATTGACTTCATCCCCTTGACCCTCGCCTTGGTCTGCGCCGGCTTGGTCTCGGTGCTGGCTTCAGATTTTGTGTATTCACCAGGGATGTATGTGGGGTTTGATCAGCGCCAAGTTGCCGTTTCACGTAACCTTAAGACCCCCAAGGCGACCATCGGAGATATGGCGCGGACCTCCTTGACCGTCACCCTCGTTTCGGCCCGTGGTACGGGAGTTTTTGTCGTCGCCGGGCGGGTCGTTGACCGGGCCGGATTGGGTACCGAGTTACGGCGCGTGGCCGCCGCCGGCGGCGCCTCCCGGCCGCTCTTAATCAAGGCGGACGCCTCCTTGACCATGCAAAGTTTTCTCGAAGTCTGCGAACTGGCCCGCACCGCTGGTTTCCCTGGAGTGATGATTGCGGCGGACGAGCGTTGATTCGCGGTTGCCAGAGGGATTAGAGGTAATTCATTCTGCCCATTCGTGCACGAGACCCTACCCAATTCCACCCCCAAACCAGACGTTCCTCGGCATATCGGGATCATTATGGACGGTAATGGTCGTTGGGCGGCCGCCCGCAACCTTCCCCGACTGGAAGGTCATCGTCGCGGTGGGGAACGGCTGATCGAAATTGTCGACGCCTGCATCGACTTAGGCGTAAGCACGCTCACCGTTTTCGCCTTTTCCGCCGAAAACTGGAAACGACCTCCGGAAGAAATCAGCGGGCTCTTCAAACTTGGAGAATGGATCTTGCGGGCCCACCTCGCCCGACTGGAACGGCGCAACGTCCGCCTCCGGGCCATCGGCGACTTATCCGCGATGCCTGACTTTATCCGCCGGCCGCTCACGGATGTGATCGAGTCGAGCAAGCACAACACTGCCTTTACGCTCGTCGTCGCTCTCAATTACGGCGCTCGCCAAGAAATCGTCCGCGCCGCCCAAGCCATCGCCGAAGACACCGCGGCCGGAAAAATCGACCCGACCAAAGTTGACTGGTCGACGGTTGAAAGCCGCCTTTCGACCGCCGGTATGCCTGATCCGGATTTGATCATCCGAACCTCTGGCGAATTTCGGTTGAGCAACTTCCTCCTCTTGCAATCCGCCTACGCTGAGATTGTTTTCTCCACCGTCTTCTGGCCTGATTTTACGAAAGAACAACTTGAGTTGGCCCTCACTGAATTCGGCAAACGGGAACGTCGCTTCGGCATGACTCGCGAACAGATTCAGACCACCCCCACCGCATGATCAACCGCACCTTAAGCACCGTCGGCCTCTGGGTCGTCGTCGGGGTCGTCATTTGGATTGGCGGGCTATTCTCCGTCGCCGAACAAGCTGCATTCGGGCTTCTGGCGCTGCTGTCCTGCGTCGCGCAATATGAATTCTACCAACTGGCCGAAAAGATCCCGGGCGTCACCAAGCCCAGGCTCAATGGCATCCTTGCCGGTCTTATCCTGCTCTTTTGCTTATTCTTTTTCGCTAACGCGCGAGCCCAGGCGAACTACTTCCTGACCGCGGCATCGTTGGCCATCGGCCTGCACTTGATCTTCCTTCTACGCCATCCGGCCGAAGTCCCGCTCTTACTTCGTCGGATGCCGACATTGTACGGCTTCCTCTACATCCCTTTCATGCTTTCGGCGCTGGTGGCCATCGCCCGGATGGAAGACGGACAATTATTGAGCCGCAAACCCGTCGGGCTTTATTACGTCGTCTGGGTGATCATCGCGACCAAGTTCACGGACGTCGGCGGGCTTCTCATCGGCGTGCCCTTCGGGAAGCATAAAGTCGCCCCGACGATCAGTCCGGCTAAAAGCTGGGAAGGCTGTCTCGGCGGCCTGGTCTTCTCCGCTCTGGCCTCGGCGGGTTTTGCTTGGCTGTGCAACGGCCCGTTAGGTCTCGAATTCATGACCCCATGGAAAGCCGCCGTTCTGGCCTTACCCTTGGCCCTCCTCAGCATTCCCTCCGACTTAGCAGAATCCGCCTTCAAGCGTCTTGCGGGCGTCAAAGATTCCGGCGCCACCATCCCTGGTATCGGCGGAGCGCTTGATCTCATTGATAGCCTTATCCTGACTGCACCGATGGGCCTCATCTTACTCTCGTACTGCTTAACCTGGGCCAAACAAGCGGGATGAGCGGCGTCTCGCCACTCCATATCATCACCGGCCCCACTGCGGTCGGAAAGACGGAGGCTGCGCTGGCTTGGGCCGAGAAGCATGACGCCGAGATTCTCTCCTGCGATTCGGTCTGCGTCTATCGGCACATGGATATTGGTTCGGCTAAGCCCAACGCGGAGCAACAAGGCCGTATCCGCCACCATGGCATCGACGTCGTGGAACCGACCGAGCGTTATTCCGTTTTGCAATTCATCACGATGGCCCGCAACGCCATCGCCGCGGCGGAGGCCCGGGGTAAAAAAATCCTGATCACGGGCGGCAGTGGTTTTTATCTGGCGGCTTTTTTTGGTCCCGTGACCGACGAGGTACCGATCAGCGACGAGATCGTCGCCGAGGTTCGTGCACTGATGCGGCAAGGACTACCCGCGTTGTTAGCTCGCTTGACCGCCCTCGAAAACGGCCCACTTCCCGCTTGGCTCGATGTTCAAAACCCCATCCGCGTGGCGAAAGCCTTGGAACGACGTCTGGCCACCGATCGGGATCTCAATTCGCTCCGAGATGAATTTCTTTCCCAACGAGGCCCGTTCGCCGACCACTCCCTCACCTTTGACCTTCTTGAGCGCCCGGACCCCGAACTTCGCCTAAGAATAGGCCAGCGGACCGAGGCGATGCTGCGCGATGGCTTGATCGAAGAGGCAAGCTACCTTCTATCCCTTAAGCTTAACCCCGAACTGGCATCCTCGCGTGCCGTGGGCTACCGGGCGACTATGGACTGGTTAGCCGAGGGCCGTAAGGTCGCCCTCGACGGCCTCGCTGAGCGCATCAACCTCGACACCTGGGCTTTAGTTAGAAAACAGCATAAATGGTTTAAAAGGCTGGGATTAGCGAAAGACAGCTCACATCCTTGAAGGTCGGAATTAAGGGCTTAAAGTACCTAAACGACTCATCGATTGCTAAAAAATGACCATTTAGTGGCATAATTGAGCCTCCGTTCTTGCTCTTGGGCTATCTTTTGCCTTATTCGTAAGTCCTTAACCCTCACCCCCCTACCCATGCCCCTCAAAGTTGGCCAGCCCCTCCCTGAAATTAGCCTCAAGCAAAAAACCGATGCCGGACTCGTCGAAGTCAGCCTCCGCCGTAATGTCGGCAAAGGTTCGACCGTCATCCTCTTCGTCCCGCTCGCCTTTACGGGAGTTTGCACCGATGAGCTCTGTAAGTTCTCGGGTTTACTCGAAGAATATAAGTCCCTTAAGGCCGATATTATCGCCATTTCCGTCGATAGCCCCTTCGCCCAAGAAGCCTGGGTTAAAGCGAACGCTATCAGCGTAACCCTCGTCTCCGACTTTAACCGCGTGGCCGTCAAAGCCTTCAAGGTGAAGGATACGCGCGTGATTCCTGAAAAGACTGGTCTCCTCAACGTCGCCAAGCGCTCGGTCTTCGTGGCCGATAAGAACGGCAATGTCGTTCACTCGGAAGTTAAACGCGACCCGGCCTCGATGCCTAACTTCGCCAAGATCAAGAAGGCCATCGAAGCCTAAGCGAAATTCAGGCTTATTTGAAGGCGGTCGGGCTTGCCCCGACCGCCTTCTTTGCTTTTGGCTATTCCCTCGCTTGGACCTAAGCCCCGCGAACACTTTTCTCATACCCCCTACCCATGGCCGCCCAAGATCCCTTTAAAGCCCTCCGTCCGTTTTCCGCCGGAGGTAAAGCTGGACAAATCTACTCCCTGCCCGCCCTCGAACAATCCGGCCACGGCAAGATTTCACGGCTGCCTGTTTCCATTCGTCTGGTTCTCGAATCCGTCCTGCGCAACTGCGATGGCGTCGCCGTCACCGAGGCCGATGTAAAAACCCTCGTAAAATGGAACGCCACCAAGCCCGTCGATACCGAAATCCCTTTCGTCGTCGCCCGGATCGTTCTGCAAGATTTCACCGGCGTCCCTCTGCTGGTCGACTTGGCTGCGATGCGCGAAGCCGTGGCCAAACTCGGCAAAGATAGCGCCATCATCGAGCCACTCGTCCCAGTCGACCTCGTGGTCGACCACTCCGTGCAAGTCGACCGCGCCGGCACCGCGACTTCCTTCCTTGAAAATCTACGCGAGGAGTTTGGCCGCAACACCGAGCGTTACGAATTCCTGAAATGGGGCATGCAAGCGTTCAAGACCTTTGGCGTCGTCCCTCCGGCCATCGGCATCGTCCACCAAGTAAACTTGGAATTCTTGGCCAAGCTGGTCTTTGAAAAGAACGGCGTCTTTTACCCTGACACGCTGGTCGGGACCGATTCGCACACGACCATGATCAACGGCATCGGCGTCGTGGGCTGGGGCGTGGGCGGCATCGAAGCCGAAGCCGGGATGCTCGGCCAACCGGTCTACTTCCAGACCCCCGAAGTCATCGGCGTCAATCTGACGGGACGTCTCCGCGAAGGCGTCACCGCCACCGACCTCACGCTCCGTCTAACCGAAATCCTCCGCAAAGCGAAAGTGGTCGGTAAATTCGTCGAATTCTACGGCGAAGGCACCGAAGCGCTCTCCCTTGCCGATCGGGCGACGATTGCGAACATGGCCCCAGAATATGGCGCCACGATGGGCTTCTTCCCCGTCGACGAAAAATCCCTCGACTACCTCCGCCAGACGGGACGCGAAGAATCGCACATCGCATTAGTTAAGGAATATTATCAGGCCCAAGGTCTCTTCGGTATCCCTAAGGCTGGCAGCATTGATTACACGCAGACCATCGATCTGGATATCAGCACCGTCGTCCCGTGCGTCTCGGGCCCCAAGCGCCCGCAGGACCGCATCGATCTCCCGAAGCTGAAAGATTCTTTCAATACGCTCTTCGTTGCGGGCAAGGACAAGAACGGCTTCGGCAAGCCCGCCGCTGACCGCTCGATCTCGGCCGCCGTCGGCGCCACCGGTCGCACCCTCCACCACGGCTCCGTCGTCATTGCCGCGATTACTTCCTGCACCAATACTTCTAACCCTTCCGTGATGGTCGCCGCTGGCCTGGTCGCCAAAAAAGCCGTCGAGAAAGGCCTCACCGTTAACGCCAACGTAAAATGTTCGCTGGCCCCGGGGTCGCGCGTCGTGACGGATTACCTGAACGAGATCAATCTTTCGACCTACCTGGATAAATTGGGTTTCAATCTCGTGGGTTACGGTTGCACGACTTGCATCGGTAACTCCGGCCCGCTCGATGCCGACATCGAAGGCGCCATCAAGCAAGGCGATCTCGTAACCGCTTCGGTCCTCTCCGGTAACCGCAACTTCGAAGCCCGCGTCCATGGCGCCGTGAAAGCAAACTTCCTAATGTCGCCTCCGTTGGTCGTGGCCTTCGCGCTCGCTGGACGGGTCGACATCGACCTCGACACCGAAGCGCTCGGTACCGGTAAAGATGGCCAGCCCGTCTTCCTCAAAGACCTCTGGCCGACGCAGGCCGAAGTAGCGGCACACGTCGCCCGCGGCCTCAAGCCCGAGATGTTCAAATCCAAATATGCCGCCGACTCCCTGGCCAATGCCACGGCCGAGTGGAAAGGTGTCCAAGGCGGCACGGGCGCACGCTTCAGTTGGAAAGCATCATCGACCTATATCCAGGAACCGCCGTTCTTCCAAAACTTCTCGATGACCCCGCCGCCGGTACCCTCCCTGACGAAACTTCGTCCGATGGCGATCCTGGGCGACTCCGTTACGACCGACCACATTTCGCCTGCCGGAGCATTCAAAGAAGAAACTCCCGCTGGGAAATTCTTGCTCGCCGCCGGCGTGGCCAAGAAAGATTTCAACTCCTATGGTTCCCGTCGCGGTAATGACCGCATCATGACTCGCGGTACGTTCGCCAACACTCAGGTCAAGAACGCCATGGCCGACGGCAAAGAAGGTGGTTTCACCAAGGTGCAACCGGAAGGAAAAATCGAGGCGATCTACGACGCCTGCAAAATCTATGAAAGTCGCCAGGAAGGCATGATTGTTTTCGGCGGCGTCGACTACGGTATGGGTTCGTCGCGAGATTGGGCCGCGAAAGGCACCGCGCTCCTCGGCATCCGTGCCGTAGTCGCCCAGTCCTTCGAGCGCATCCACCGCTCTAACCTTCTCGGCATGGGCGTGCTTCCCCTCGAATTCACCGACGGCAAGAATGCCGCTTCGTATAACCTTGATGGTACCGAGACCTTCGACCTCGAGGGCCTTTCCAGCCCGATCAAGCCAAAGACACCGGTCACGCTCGTGATTCGTCGAGCCAACGGCAGCGTCGACCAGGCCCCGCTCGTCGCCCGCATCGATACCGCCATCGAAGGGGAATATTACCGCCATGGCGGCATCCTGCCTTACGTCCTTCGTCAGATCTTGAAGTAAGTCAGGACCCCAGCGGCGACCCAGGGCGACCCCGCAAGTCGCCCTTTTTCGTGCCCGTTACCCCCGATTGCTTCTTGAGCCAGCCATGCCCGCCCGCTAAAGATTGCCCATGGAAATCGGCGTCATCAACGGACCTAACCTCGATCGGCTCGGCAAGCGCGAGCCGGAGGTATACGGCAAGCAGACGCTCGCCGATCTCGAAAAGCTCATCACTGCGCACGCGAAAGCTGCGGGCGCCCAGACGCGCTTCTTCCAATCCAACCACGAAGGTAAACTCATCGATACGATCGCGAAGTGGGCCGACGACGGCGTAAAATTTCTCGTCATCAATCCCGGCGGCCATACCCACGTCAGCGTCGCCCTGCGCGACAGTATCGCCGGCAGCAGCATGCAGGCCGTCGAGGTCCATATTTCGAATATCTACAAGCGGGAAGAATTCCGGCATAAATCCGTCACGGCTTCCGCCTGCGAAGGCGTGATCACTGGCCTGGGATTTGACGGCTACTTACTCGCCGTGGATTTCCTCGTCGGCAAGCAGACCCCACCGGCGAAAGCCCCGAAGGGTACGAAGTCGAAGAAGAAGTAAGCGTACCGGCGGACACGGCATATATCCGGCCGCGACCTTCGGCTGCCGGCTACCCTACCCGACCGCTTGGCTCAGTTTGCGCCGGACGTCGCATTCCGGACGGATCGGGCGGCCGTCGACAAGGTAGGCCACCATCTCGTTGACGGCCGTCGGCGCCCACACGGTTCCCCGCGGACCCAGCCCATTTAAAATATTTACCCGCGGCCTCGTCGGGTGCGTCCCGAGAAAGGGGTGGTTATCCGCCGTGCAGGGGCGAACACCGGCGACATGCGCGGTGACATCCACCCCCACGGGGTGGGCAAAATACCCTTGGAAGCGGGCGATCAGCTTCGCTTTCTGCCCTTCGGTCGGGGCCTCATCCAGTTGATCCCATTGCCAGTTCGTACCGGTCCGCCAGCGGCCTCCGCCGAGCGGCAAGGCCCAACCCTCGCGATTAAGGATAAAAGCCCCCTGCGGGGCATTGGAGGTGATATTTAAGGCCTCTCCTTTGGCGGGCTGCCAAGCCAAATCCATAAAGGGGCCACGAAGGGCTGATTTATACCCATCGCAGAAAATGACACCACCCGCTCTGACCCCCTTCCATGCGATGCCTGCTGGATGATCCCGCATCTCTTCGGGCTCAAAAATATCCTCTATCATGCAACCAGCGGCCGTAAGTTCCGCGCGAACATCGGCCAGTAGCTTGGGCAGATCAACCCACGCACCCTGCATCATGGCACCGCCGAAAGTATCGGTCAGGCTCGCCGCGACCTCACCCTGATGTTGGGTAATTTTTCGGATAAACGGCTGACAACTGCCGCACTCGGCTCGCTTCAGCCCTTTCGTGCGTTGTTCCTCGTCCACGAACATCCGATAAACATCCATCGGACGGAATACCTCCGCGGCGGTCAACGCCTGGCGGGCCGTGGCAAATAGTTGCGGGTAATCTTTCGTCAGGGTGAAGCGACGGCCCGTCAACGGGGTCATCAGCCCCGCCGCCACTTGCGAGGCGGAAGACTTCCAACCATCATCAACGACTCGTACCGTTTTACCACGGGCACGTAAACCTTGGGCGAGCATTGAGCCGGCCAAGCCTTGTCCAATAATCAAAAAATCAACCTGCATCTCCATGAAGAGAGGCAGGTTGGTGGATGACAGGCTGACTGGCGAGGGTTTATCAGAAGCCGACCGAGTTCTTGGAACCTTGCTTGGTCACAATCTTTTCATCCTTCCAGATGGCGACGCTGCGCTTCACTTCGACGAGCGTAAGTTGAAAGACAAAGGATGACTGCCGGGTCGAGCCCGCGTTCGAACGATCCTCCAGGATCTTACCGGAAAGGACAAAATCAGGCTGGGGAACCTTCGCACTGGACCCGGCGTTCTTGCGGGCGGCGCTCGCCACCGCGTCACTTTCAATCAAGGTAACCCGACCCGCATTGACGAGGGGCACGGTCATCTTGGAAAGCAAGACGCTCGTATCAAAATTCGTTCCGGTATCGTTGGTGATCTGCCCAACTTGTAAAACGGGCGAGGCGCCCGCGGCATTAAAAGCCGGGGATGTGATCATCGATTGCAACATCGCGTTTCCAGCCGTGGCGAAATCTTGAAGGTCGATCTTCTCGAGACTGACGACGAGCTGACGTCCTTCGGAGTCTTTATAACTGGCAGGGGTGCCGCAGCCGACGATTAGCGCGGCCATGGCGAGGAGGGAGATTTTGTTCATGGGGATAAATTAGCGAGCGATGATGCGCAGGCGGCATTCGGCTGACGTGGATTTAAGCGCCGTCGCGGTGACCGTGGTCAAGGCACCTGGCTCTAAGGGAGTGACCATCCAATTCCCTTGGCGTTCGGTGACCGAACCATCCGCCGCCAACCACTCAAAGCTGACGTTCGCGGTCTGCCCGAGGTATGAACCATTCCGTAAATCGAATTGAACCTGCGTGAAGCCGCCGGCGGTCTTCGACTTACGGGCCGCCAGTAATTCGAGCTTATTGCCGAAACGGCTATCGTTGATCTGCGTCGAGAAACCACCCTCGGGACGCGTGGTCGCGTAGTTGACGGCATCAGGCGGCGTTAAGGCGCGTTCGATTTTGTCGCCGGTGTTGATGACCGAAGTGCAACCGGTGAGAAAGCCAAGCGCGAGCAGGGGGAGGAGTTTGTTCATGGGACGAGAGTCGTACAGCGTAAGGTGAGGGGCTTATTTTCCCCTGTGCTCTTGATGCTTACAAGCAGAACCTTGCCCGCCGGTAGGGTTAAAGAGAGCTCGGGGTGGCCAGGAATCGTCAATGGTGCGCCCACCGGGGCCGCCACCCTTGCGAGGGAAAAGCGGGCGGGTAAACCGCTCCAATTCCGCAGGTCAGCCTTGGTTGTGCCGACGGTGTAGACCGCGGTCCCAATCTTGGTCGCCAGGGCGAAAAGTACCGCCCCAGAACTACTATTTTGCCGATTAGCCGACACTTCCACTGATTTATTAAGAAGATAACTCGCGGTCGCCTTCACCGCCGCCGAAGTGAAGGCCCGGGCTTTGATGCCCGGCAAGGCGGCCTCAAAGTGCTTGGCGATAAGCCCCTCAGTCCGGGACGCCAGGGCCAAAACCACTGGCTTGCCCTCCAATTGGACACGCAATTTATAATCGTAGCCCACGGGTCGCAGGGCCGGCAAGGCGACCGAAACGTAAGGCACGCGCGACGCGACGACAAAGAGCGGGATGTCCACGCGTTGCTCCCGCCATTCCGGGCAGTTGCCGGTTTCGGAAATAATGTAAACGACGCGGGACGTCGGCGCACCGCCGGCCAAGGTGGCCTCACATTCGGCCAGGTCAGCCTCGATCGTAGGGCAACCCTTGGTCAACGCATGGGCGGCGGTAAATTCCTTGCGGGCTCTTTCCAGATCGGTGGCACCTTCGCCCATCCGGAAAAAATACAAGCCTTGGAGCCAATGGCTGAACGCGTCATCGTAGGCGGCGCCCGGCGTGAGACCATCGAGCTCCTCCTTGATAATCGAAAGACCTTCCTGCGCGCGGCTATCTTTGGTCGCCTTTTCCAGGTCATACCTTTCGGATTTGATTTCTTTCTGATAAAGAATGCCGGACCCAAAAGTCTCCTGCACGAAGCGCAGGCGATTCACAGAAACGCGGGCGGCAGCGCGGTCTCCTGACTCGAGGTGATTCAACACCTGATAGGTGGAAGCGTAGATCCGGTCATACGGTTTGGCCCGGTAGGCTTGAGCGAAGTTATTCGAAAAGGCGGCCAAGCCTTCGCCGGCCAGCGAAAAGTCAGGTCGGCCTTCTTCCGCTCGGAGTCGTTCTTCCACTTCTTCCAAGACCTTGATGCTGCCTTTTAAATCCCCTTGGGCGCGTAAGGCCGAACCCTCTTCCAGTTTCCAAACTAAAGCATCATTGGGCTGATCCTCGGCCGAAGCCGCCGCCACGCGGCTCACCATCTCGTAATCTCCTTCGATATTAGCGGAACGAACCCGTGGTCCTTTCTCCACATAGGCCGCGCAACCCACCAAGAGGGCCAAGCTGGGAATGATTAATAAGGTCGAACGCACAAAAATAGTGAGGTGAAATTAGCTTCGACTCGCGGAAGAGTAAAGAGGGAGATGCAAACGGCGATGATTACAAGCCGAGCCAACGGGAGCCGACGTAAAGCCAAAGCGGAGTGATCAGCGGGCAAAACGCGACCGTCACGACGGCCACTCGTAGAGCGACCGAGACATCCCCCTTATAAAGCTCAACGATAAGAAACGTAAAAATACCTGCCGGCATGGCCGCCTGTACCATCATGACCTTACGGAGCGCTGGGTCAGGAATGAACCAACAGGCCACGCTGAGCAAAATGACGGGCATCACCAACCAGCGGACGGCCATCACGCCGAAACTCACCCGCGCATCGGCGATGAACTTAAACCCTTGCAGGGTCTCGTGGAGATAGATGCCCGTCAGGATAGTCCCGATCGGGATGGCGCATTCGCCAATCGTGTGACAGAACTGGCCGGCGAAATGAATCGCCGCGGTTTCACCCAGACCCGCAAAGTTGATGGCAAGCGCTACCGCGAGCGCCACCGTCATGGGCTGGGCAAGTTGCTTAAGGCTCTTGCCGGGAGGGGCGCCGGAAAGAAACGCGACCCCGAACGTCCAGACCGCCGCTTCGACCCCGACATTGTGTACCAATAAAACCCCGACGACGTCTTGGTCGAAAAGCGCCGCGGTCACCGGAATCCCCAGGTAACCGAAATTATTGATACCGGATGCATAGGCGAAAGTGCGTTTCGCATCGCCCGGCGGAAAACGAAACAAAGCGGCGACCGCGCGCCCGACCAAAATCCCCACGATAATCATGAGGAAACCCGCGCCTAAATAGAGCAAGGCGGTCGGACCCGAATGAATCAGCGGATTGCTGCTAACCCGGTCGAAGATCAACGCTGGAAAGAAAACCCACAGCCCCAGCCGCATCAAAGGCTGACGGGCATGCGGACCAACCCACCCGCGATGGGCCAAAAACCAACCGACTAAAATCAGTAACCCTAAGCGGGCGATGGCCAGTGCGACGTCGGCGGAGAAGACATTCATACCGACAACACCCCACCGACATAAGGTCGGTTAGGAAAGAGAATAATGCGGTTTAGGGGCATTACCCCCTTCCCTTGACTTCCCACCGTTATCGTGGACAATGATTGATGTTCTTTCTCAGTCGGACCCGATAATGACCGACTAACCATTTCGGGGGTGTTCCGGATTCGATTCCAATCAAGATATCGCGACGGCATGCAGAGGGTAGTCAGTAACCTCTTAAATCCAACTGGCAGCACTATAACTGCTAAAAACACCATCACGTTCGAGAACGACAACGTTCTCGCGCTCGCAGCCTAAGTACTGCGACAAGCCCCAGGGTACGCCTACAGCCTTGGATCAGCTTGGTTAACGTGGGCGATCCCCTCCTCTAGTTGTTATCTCCAGGGTAAGTGAGAATACAGATAGGCCGCACGGGTGCTCATCTCCAAACGCGGTCGAGATCAATGATGAAGCTACGCATGTAGAAGTTACGACGTAAGGATAGGAAGACGCGGGTTCGACTCCCGCCACCTCCACCCTTTGAGAAGTTACCAGCTCGCGCCCACCCGGTCGCGGGCTGTCTCCGTTTATACCTAGCGCTTACGATAGACTTCCACGCGGCATTCGTAACCGCCGAGGTCGACCGCAAAACGGGTTTCCAAACGCAAAGTCGGATCCGTCGATTCGAGCCGGAGCGGATTCACGAAAACCAAGCGGCCACCCGGACGGAGCACTTCGGATGACAAACGGAACAGATCCGCAAAGAGTCCATGCATATTAGGCACCCGTACGCGGCGACCCAGCGGCGGATTCGAAATCACCAAAGACACCTTACCCCGGTCAAGTTCGGGAATCTTGGCGACGTCCCGGAAGTCACAGGCGTAGAACGCGGCCTTGGTGCCCGCGATCTTCGCCGCAGCGAAATTCTTCTGACCGATTGCCAAAGCTTCCGGATCGATATCGGTACCGATTACCTGATCGATTCCTCCCATCAAGGCAACTTCCGCTAACTCCAAAGCCGAACCGCAGAACGGATCCCAGACGATTTCGTGCGGCATCCGGCCGGCCAGACGGGCGAGGCAGGCCGCGAGCGGCGGATGCGAAGCGGCATTAATGACATCGGTCCGATAATATAAACGTGGGTTCGGGCTGATTTTCGGGCGCAATTCCACCGAAGCGCTAATTTCATTAAATAACACGTCAATGGACCACGGGGCCTCGCGGGCATCGTTTAATAGCTTGGGGTTCAGCTGATAGGCCAGGGTCGTGACCTTCTCGACCGCAACGTCATGGTTACCCTCGGCCAACATGCTCAGCCGGTAACGTAAGGCGCCGTCGGTGAGCACACTCATCAGTTTTTCCGTCAAAGGTGAGGCCACCAATTTCGCCAAGCCCTCCAAGGCGGCGACGGATTCCGGATTGCGCACTAAGCCCAAGACGAAACTGGCCGTATCAAAACAACGCAGCTTATAAAGTTCGGCCAAAGTAAAAGCCTCCTTGGGCTCGATGACCACGCAGCAACCGCGCACCTCGACCACCCGGAACTTACCCCGTTGGGCTTCGGCTTCGCGCACTTCGTTCGCGACGATATTCTCCAAGCCCATCCGGCAACGTAAATGCAGCTTCAAGCCGGGCTGCTTGGGGAGGACCGTTTCCATTTTTACCGAACCCGCATTTTCTTGGCGGGCCACGCTGGCCCGTAATTTCTGTTCGTTGACCAATTTCTCGCCCGATTGCGCCACCACCTTGAGCGTCGCCGCCCCGCCAATCTTCTCCAAAGCGGAGGCGACCTTTTTCTTCTCCCGCTCGACTTCGGTCGTCTGTAAGATGTCCAAGAGTTTCTGTTCCGAGGCCTCATCTCCCCCTAACTTGGGAATGGCCGCCGTCGCATACCGCCGGATTTTCTCCGAAGGATCCTGCAACAGCCCAATCATCCAGGCTTTGACGGCCGCCTTCATTTCGGGGTTACGCGAGGTCGAGAAGACGACCCCGACGGCCCGGACGAGGGCCACCTGCTGGTTGCGCTCCTTGGCCGAAAGCTGGTTGAACTTGGGCACCTCTTCATTCCAAAGCTGGGCCGCCGGCAACTCGCGCAATTGGCGGTAAAGGTCGTTGTCGGCTTTCATAGCCGTAAGTAAGTCGAGCGGGCTGGAAACAAAGTCAAGGGAGACGGACTGCGCTCGCCGGTGCGGTGGCGAAAACCCGCCTAAGAAAGCCCACGAATGGCTGATTTATCGGCATATCTTTATTAAAATGAAGGAGCCGCTCGGCGAGACGTCGACCCCGCACCCGGCACCCGTCTAAAAGACCTGCCCGACTATCGTTAAGTTGCCTTTGACAGGGGGGGATTATTGTTCACTAGATTTAACCTCCGTAGGGTTGCCTCCACAGCCTCTGGTGGCTCTCGACCACCCCCCGTAACTTTCAAAGCCTTTTTCCCTATACCAGAAATGAAGAATCCCGGACTTCCCGAAAAACAGGGTCTCTACGACCCCCAGTTCGAGCATGATGCCTGTGGCGTCGGCTTCGTTTGCCAGATGAAGGGCAAACGTTCCCACGACATCATTCAGCAAGCGCTGACCATTCTGGTAAACCTCGATCACCGGGGCGCCTGCGGTTGCGAACCCAATACGGGCGACGGCGCCGGCATCCTGCTCCAGCTCCCCCACGGTTTCTTCGCTAAAGTAGCTCCGGCCGCCGGCATCGCTACCCTCCCCCAGCCGGGACATTACGGCGTGGGCATGCTCTATTTCTCTCCGGACGCCAAGATTCGCGCCGAAAGCGAACGCGTGTTCGTCGAGCTGCTTAAAGTTGAAGGCCTCACCCTCCTCGGCTGGCGCACCGTACCCACCCAAAACACGACCCTGGGCCAGACGGCCGTCAAGAGCGAACCCTGCGTGCGCCAAGCTTTCATCGGTCGCCCGGCGGCTTGTGCCACCGATCAGGACTTTGAACGTAAATTATTCATCGTCAGCAAACAGGCCCACTTCCGTCTCCGCGCTTCTGGCCAAGACAACTTCTACTACGCCTGCAGTCTCTCCTGCCGGACGATCATCTACAAAGGCATGTTGATGCCTGAACAGGTCGGCCAATATTTCCCTGACCTCGGTGATGCTTCGATGGATACGGCGCTTGCCCTCGTCCACTCGCGCTTCTCGACCAACACCTTCCCCAGCTGGGAACGCTCACACCCTTACCACTACATCGCCCACAACGGAGAAATTAATACTCTGCGCGGCAATGTAAACTGGATGAAGGCCCGCGAGCCCCTGTTGGCCAGCCCTCTCTTCGGTAAAGATATCGCCAAAGTCCAACCCGTCGTGAACCCCAATGGTTCCGACTCGGCGATGTTTGATAACGTCTTCGAACTTCTCGTGATGGGCGGCCGCTCGCTGCCGCAAGCGATGATGATGATGATTCCTGAGCCTTGGAATGGCCACGAATCGATGAGCGAAGAGAAGAAGGCTTTCTACGAATTCAATTCCTGCCTGATGGAACCGTGGGATGGCCCAGCCTCCGTGGTCTTTACCGACGGCACGATGATCGGCGCCACGCTCGACCGCAACGGTCTCCGCCCTTCCCGCTATTACGTGACCAAGGATGACCTTGTCATCATGGCATCAGAGGCCGGCGTCTTGACCATCCCGCCCGAACGCATCGCCAGCAAGGGTCGCTTGCAACCAGGTCGCATGTTCCTGGTCGACATGGAAAAGGGCCGCATCGTCGCCGACGACGAAATCAAGCAGCAGATCGCTTCCGAAAAACCTTACCGTCAATGGCTCGATGACAAACTCATCAAACTCGCGGACATCGCCGATGCCCCGAAGGCCCCCTCCGAAGCGCACGGCACGGTCGTCCAACGCCAGTTAGCCTTCGGTTACACCTTCGAAGACCAACGCAAGCTGCTCGTCCCGATGGCCAAAGATGGCGTCGAAGCCATGGGCTCGATGGGTACCGACATCCCGCTCGCCGTCCTGTCGAATAAGTCGAAGCTCCTCTACGATTATTTCAAACAGCTTTTCGCGCAGGTCACCAATCCGCCAATCGACTGTATCCGCGAAGAAATCGTCACCTCCTCCGTCACGACCATCGGCCCAGAGCGCAATCTGTTGGATCCTAATCCTTCGAGCTGCCACTTGATCGAACTGCAGACGCCGATTTTGACCAACGAAGAGTTGGCCAAGCTCCGGCACGTCGCCCAAGGCGAATTCCGTTCGGTCACCATCCCAACGCTCTTTGACGCCAAGCAAGGCGCTAAGGGACTCGAAGCCGCCATGGACGAAGTCTGCCGCCAGGCCGGTCTCCACATCGACGCCGGTATTAATCTTATCATTCTGAGCGACCGCAAAGTTGATCGCACTAACGCCGCCATCCCTCCTCTCCTCGCCGTCTCCGGTCTGCACCATTACCTAATTCGTGAAGGTAAGCGGACCAAGGTTGGCCTGATTCTCGAATCCGGCGAACCTCGCGAAGTGCATCACTTCTGTACGTTGATCGGCTACGGTTGCGCGGGTATCAATCCTTACCTGGCCTTCGAAACCCTCGACGACATGATCCGTCAAGGTCTGCTCGTCGGCGTCGATCACTACACGGCTTGCAAGAATTACGTAAAGGCCGCGACCAAGGGTATCGTTAAAGTCGCCTCCAAGATTGGCATCTCGACCATCCAGAGTTACCTCGGCGCCCAGATCTTCGAATGCGTCGGTCTGCAACAAAAAGTCGTTGATAAATACTTCACCGGTACGGCGACCCGCATCGAAGGCGCCGACCTGAACGCCATCGCCGAAGAAGCCTTGGAACGCCACGGCCGCGCCTTCCCTCAAAGTATGGAACATGCGGCGACCCTGGAAGTCGGCGGCGATTACCAATGGCGTAACGAAGGCGAAGGCCACCTCTTCAGTCCGCAGGTCATCCACTCGCTCCAAAAGGCCGTCCGCACGAACAACTACGACACCTTTAAGACCTACACCCGACTGGTCGACGACCAGATGCAGCAGATCTTCACGTTGCGCGGGTTGCTTCAATTCAAAGCCCAAAAGGCCATCCCGATCGAAGAAGTCGAGTCCCTGGAAAATATCTTCAAACGCTTCAAGACCGGCGCGATGAGCTATGGCTCCATTTCGACCGAGGCCCATGAGGCTCTCGCGATCGCGATGAACCGCCTCGGCGGTAAATCCAACACGGGCGAAGGCGGCGAAAATCCGGAGCGCTACACCTGGACCAACGAACAAGGCGACTCTAAGAACTCCGCCATCAAGCAGGTCGCTTCCGGCCGTTTCGGCGTCACGAGCCTCTACCTGACCAACGCCAAGGAACTCCAAATCAAGATGGCCCAAGGTGCGAAGCCTGGCGAAGGCGGCCAGCTTCCCGGCGGCAAGGTCTACCCGCCCATCGCCAAGGTGCGCCACTCCACCCCGGGCGTCGGTCTCATCTCCCCTCCCCCGCACCACGATATCTACTCCATCGAGGATTTGTCCGAGTTAATCCACGATTTGAAAAACTCGAATCGGGCGGCACGCGTCAGCGTTAAGCTCGTTTCTGAAGTTGGAGTCGGCACCATCGCCGCTGGCGTCGCCAAAGCGCACGCCGACGTCGTCCTCATCTCCGGCTTCGATGGCGGAACCGGCGCTTCTCCGCAGACTTCGATTAAGCACGCCGGTCTGCCTTGGGAGCTCGGCTTAGCCGAAACCCACCAGACCCTCGTCCTGAATAACTTGCGCTCCCGGATTGTCGTCGAAACCGACGGTCAGTTAAAGACCGGCCGTGACGTCGTCATCGCCGCCCTCCTCGGCGCTGAAGAATTCGGTTTCGCCACGGCCCCGCTGGTGACCCTCGGTTGCATCATGATGCGCGTCTGCCACCTTAACACCTGCCCGGTTGGCGTCGCGACCCAGGACCCCGAGCTGCGCAAGAACTTCACGGGCGACCCAGCTGACACGGTTAACTTCATGCGCTTCATCGCCCAGGAAGTCCGCGAAATCATGGCCTCTCTCGGCTTCCGTACGCTCAACGAAATGGTCGGCCGCACCGACATCCTCGAAGCGCGTCATGCTGTCGATCACTGGAAAGCCAAGGGTATCGACCTCTCTAAACTTCTTTATTCGCCAAAGGCCGGACCCGAAGTCGGCCGCTTCTGCACCGAAATCCAAGACCACGGCCTCGACAAGGGGCTGGATCTCTCGGTCCTGTTGGCCCAATGCCAACCGGCCATCGAGAAAGGTCAGAAAGTCCGCATCGAGATGGAGATCAAGAATACCCACCGCGTGGTTGGGACGATCATCGGCAATGAAATCACCAAGAAGCATTGGAAGGGTCTGCCTGATGACACCATCCACTTGAAGTTCAAAGGCAGCGCCGGACAGAGCCTCGGTGCTTTCGTTCCTCCGGGCGTGACGATTGAGCTCGAAGGCGATGCCAACGACTACGTCGGCAAGGGACTCAGCGGCGGACGTATCATCGTCTACCCTGATGCCAAAGCCACCTTCGCGGCCGAAGATAACATCCTCCTCGGCAACGTCGCCCTCTACGGCGCGACCTCCGGCGAGGCTTACTTCCGCGGTGTCGCCGGCGAACGTTTCTGCGTGCGTAATTCCGGGGTCAGCACCGTCGTCGAAGGCGTGGGCGACCACGGTTGCGAATACATGACGGGAGGCAAAGTCGTCGTCCTCGGCACGACGGGCCGTAATTTCGCCGCCGGCATGAGCGGTGGGGTTGCTTATATCTTAGATGAGAAAGGCGATTTCGCCACCCGCTGTAACAAGCAGATGGTCGGCTTGGAAAAGCCTGAAGCGGCCGATGCCGCCGAACTCCGCGCCCTCATCGAACGGCACGCTAACTTCACGGGCAGCGAAAAGGCTAAACGCCTCCTGGCGAACTGGGATGCGAGCTTGCAGCAGTTTGTGAAAGTCATGCCAAAGGACTACAAGCGCGTCCTCCAGGCGATCGCCGCCGCCGAAGCTAAAGGCCTCAGCGGGGACGACGCCCTGAACGAAGCCTTCGAAATCAATGCCCGCGACGCCGCCCGCGTCGGGGGCGGCTGAGCAACCTCCCGGACACCCTCTACCAAACTTTTGAACCATGGGAAAACCAACCGGCTTCTTTGAATATCAGCGCGAACTACCCGCCGATCGCGATGCGCTTACCCGCATCGGTGATTGGAAGGAAATTCACCACCACCACTCGGATGAAAAACTCCAGAAGCAAGGCGCCCGTTGCATGGATTGCGGCGTCCCCTTCTGCCATACGGGCAAGCTCATCAGCGGCATGGCCAGCGGCTGCCCGATCAACAACCTGATCCCTGAGTGGAACGATCTCATCTACCGCGGTCTTTGGCGCGAAGCGCTGGAACGCCTGCACAAGACGAACAACTTCCCGGAGTTCACCGGCCGCGTCTGTCCTGCCCCGTGCGAAGGCTCTTGTGTGCTCGGGATTAACAAGCCCGCCGTGACGATTAAGAACATCGAGGTCTCAATCATCGATAAAGGTTGGGAAAACGGCTGGGTCATCCCCAAGCCGCCCACGAAACGCTCCGGCAAGAAAGTCGCCGTGATTGGTTCGGGACCAGCTGGCCTTTCCGCCGCCGCGCAGCTTAACCATGCTGGACATAACGTCACGGTCTTTGAACGCGCCGATCGTCCGGGCGGTTTGCTCATGTATGGCATCCCCAACATGAAGTTGGACAAGAAGGATGTCGTGCTTCGACGCATCCAGCTCCTTGAAGACGAAGGCGTCAGATTCGTCTGCAACACGAATATCGGCACCGACCTCGCCGTCGAAAAACTCCGTCAGGATTTCGATGCCGTCGTCATTTGTACCGGCGCCACCAAGGCCCGCGACCTCCCGATTCCCGGCCGTGAAGCCAAAGGCATCTACGTCGCGATGGACTTCCTGTCCGCCAATACCAAATCCCTGCTCGACGGCAACCTCACCGCCAACTTCATCGATGCGAAGGGCAAAGATATCGTAATCATCGGCGGCGGCGACACCGGCACCGACTGCGTGGGCACTTCTTTGCGCCATGGATGCAACTCGGTCGTCCAAGTCGAAATCATGCCCAAAGCCCCGCTCACGCGGGCCAAAGATAATCCCTGGCCGGAATGGCCTAAGACTTACAAGATGGATTACGGCCAGGAAGAGGCGGCGGCCAAATATGGTGCCGATCCCCGCGTCTACCTCACCACCGCGACCAAGTTCGAAGCTGACGACAAGGGTAACGTCAAAGCTGTCCACACCGTCCAAGTCCAATGGGGCAAAAACGATAAAGGACAGTTCGTCCCCCAACCCGTAGCTGGCACCGAAAAAGTAATGCCGGCGCAACTCGTGCTGCTTGCCATGGGTTTCATGGGCCCAGAACAGCCGGTCCTTGAGGCGCTGAACGTCGAACGCGATGCGCGTACCAACGTCAAAGCCGAACACGAAAAATACACCACCAGCATTGCCGGCGTCTTTGCGGCTGGCGATTGCCGGCGTGGTCAGTCGCTGGTCGTTTGGGCGTTCAACGAAGGCCGCGGTGCCGCGCGCGAGTGCGACAAGTTCTTGATGGGCCGGACTGAGCTTCCGTAAGCGACCGTTCAGCTCGTTACTGAAGCCCGACTCCTTGAGTCGGGCTTCTTTGTGTCGGAAGTGTGACTGGCGGCGTCATGCCACCGACACCGTGGCGTACGGAAACGTCACACGCCTGCAACGAAAGTGAACAATAATCATCACTCGTGTGAGCGTTTAAGTGCACTTCACCCGACCGTCACAAAAATAAATATTATCCGTCACAACCGCAGAAAATTCCGTCACTTGGCCGACAACTAATCTTAACTTTCCGTCGTCCGAACATTCGTGCAAACGTCGGCATTATAATGAGATTCGACGCCATGCGCAAACCGTCGTCGATCACCTGGCTCCTCGCCGCCGC
>Ga0208960_1000134_pt1 | contig 38979 bp, 40 predicted proteins | sample GreLakmeON33MSRF_FD_187703 | JGI IMG/M metagenome (GOLD analysis project Ga0208960, IMG submission 187703) | Freshwater lentic microbial communities from great Laurentian Lakes, MI, USA - Great Lakes metaG ON33MSRF (SPAdes) | ecosystem: Environmental > Aquatic > Freshwater > Lake | place: Great... | reverse complement strand
GAAGAGATTCGTAAATAATTACAAATTAGCGCCATAACTTAGCGCCTTTCCGCCTTTGCGGTTTTAAAAAACGTATTAATAAAATGCTAGCTCACGAACTCTGTCCTACCAAGCCTCTCACACTCGAAGTAGTTGGAAAACTACTTAAGGAACTTCCGCATTTAAACTTATCTGCTGAAGCAGTAAGACGTGTCAATAAATCACACGAAGTGCTCACCAAAATTATTTCTGAATCTAAAAGTCCCATCTATGGAATAAATACGGGATTTGGCGATTTAAAAAATGTACAAATTTCACTTGATGATCTTTCACAGCTTCAAACAAATCTTGTCATGTCGCATGCATGTGGAGTTGGAAATAAAATACCTGCTGAGGTGGTACGTTTGATGTTACTATTTAAAATACAAGGACTTATTCATGGATATTCAGGTGTGCAATTGGCTACGGTTGAATTGTTGATTGCTTTTTGGAATAAAAATATTTTGCCTGTAGTTTATGAACAAGGTTCACTGGGTGCCTCTGGCGATCTTGCACCACTTGCGCATTTGGCACTTCCCCTTATTGGTAAAGGAGAGGTCAGTTACAATGGTATTATTTGTCAAACGACAGTAGCGCTTAAAGAATGTGATCTTTCACCCGTAAAATTAAAAGCGAAAGAAGGTTTAGCGATTTTAAACGGCACGCAATTTATGAGTGCTTGGGGAGTTTTTAATTTATTACGTGCAAAGAATATTGTAGTTGCTGCGGATGTTATCGGTGCACTTTCTCTCGACGGATTTGATGGTTTGAAACAACCTTTTGATGCTCGTTTACATACAATTCGTCCCCATGAAGGTCAAATAGAATCAGCGGCTCACATTCTTAATTTAATATCAAATAGTCAGATAGCAAATAAACTACCTGAGAAAAAACATGATGTGCAGGATCCCTATTCGTTTCGGTGCATGCCACAAGTTCATGGTGCTTCTCGTGATGCAATTGCCTATGTTGAAAGAGTATTTTTGACAGAAATTAATTCAGTAACGGATAACCCAACGTTATTTCCGAACGATGGGGAAATACTTTCAGGAGGTAATTTTCATGGACAGCCACTTGCCCTTGCATTAGATTTTTTGGCTATTGCATTGTCAGAGATTGCGAGTATTTCTGAACGGAGAATATTTTTATTGATTTCAGGAAAGCGAGGATTGCCTTCGATGCTTATTGCTAAAGCAGGATTAAATTCAGGTTTTATGATTCCTCAATATACAGCGGCGTCAATTGTTAGTCAGAATAAGCAATTGTGCACTCCGGCCTCTGTTGATTCAATTGTTTCTTCAAATGGTCAGGAGGATCATGTAAGTATGGGCGCAAATGCAGCTACAAAATGTGCACACGTTGTTAAAAATGTGGAATGTGTTTTGGGTATTGAACTGATGACTGGCGCTCAAGCTTTGGATTTCAGGTTGGGCTCTGAAAAACTGGAAACTTCCTCATGTTTAAAAAAGATACATAGTTCATTTCGTGAAGTTGTTACTTTTTTGGAAACTGATCGCGAATTGTATAATGATATTGCCACTTCAGAAAAATTTATTCGTGAATTTGATTTCCATAAGTTATAATGCGAAAAGAATTTCTTTTACTATTTCTATTTTTTATTTGCGAAACTTCATTGTTGGCATGTGATTGCAAAATAGGGCCAATTAGCGAACTAACTATTGAAAATGAGGAATTGATATTTCTTGGAAAAGTTGTAGCAATTTCCGGCTGTGATGTTGTGGCAAAAGTGAATTTTCAAGTTACCGAATTGTATCGTGGAAAATGTTTTGAAGAGACAGCAGTTGAATTTGATTGTAGTAGCGATTGCTTAATGAGTTTTGTTCCCGGACAAACCTGGTTGATTTTTGCTAATTATAAAAAATATGGCGAACCTAAAGTGAAGTTTTGTAGTTATTCTCGTCAACAATTTGAGCTTAATCAAGCTGACTATAATAGTGCCGTACATGGAATGGGATTTCAAGAGGAACGAGATTGGTTAAAAATCAAGTTTGGATTGCAAGCACTAAATATTAATAATAAAGGATTGCAGCAACACCACACGAATATTCGTCCTGCAGGTTTACAATTTCTTTGGTACATAGGTTTGGGTCTCGTAGTACTGGTAGGACTTTATTTTATAGGAAGGAAATTTTTCTAGTTGTTTAAACATATTATTAAAAATTATGCTTGACGTTATTTTTGAAGATAATCATTTGATTGCAATAAATAAGAAAGCTTCTGACATTGTTCAGGGGGATAAAACAGGTGATGTTCCATTGAGTGAATATGTAAAACGATACCTAAAGGAAAAATACAATAAGCCAGGTGAAGTATATTGTGGTGTTATTCATAGATTAGATCGCCCTGTTAGCGGTGTTGTTTTATTTGCTAAAACAGATAAAGCACTTTCGAGAATGAATGAAATGTTTCGTACCCGTGAAATTAAAAAAACATATTGGGCGATTGTAGGTACAAAACCAGAAAAAGACGCTGGAATACTGATTCATTATTTAAAGAAAAATGAAAAAACGAATAAATCTCATGCTACACAATTTGAAGTAGCTGGGTCTTCTAAAAGTGAAACTGAATACAATCTTATTGCTTCTTCTGATCGTTATTTTCTTCTTGAAGTTTTTCCACATACGGGTCGGCATCATCAAATAAGAGTTCAATTGCGAACGATGGGTTGTATTATTAAGGGTGATTTAAAATATGGAGCGCCACGTTCAAATAAAGATGCTTCTATTTGTCTCCACGCACGACAGCTTGAGTTTATTCATCCTATTAAAAAGGAACCAATTGTTCTTGTTGCTCCTGTTCCAAAAGATCCTTTATGGACTGCGTTTGAAAGTATGGTAAAAGGATAAGTTCTTATTTTTTTAAAATTCATATGAAAAAGTAAAAATCAATTTTATTGAACCTCTTTCCTTTTGTAATTAGTAAATAAATTAATGAAAAACATTTTAGTACTGTGTACTGGTAATTCTTGTCGGAGTCAGATGGCTGAAGGCTACCTTAGGTATTTCTCAGATGGTATGGCAGTTGTTTTTTCCGCAGGTATTGAAACGCATGGTGTAAATCCAAGAGCTGTTTCAGTGATGTTAGCGGATGGTATTGATATTTCTCATCACACATCTAATAATGTGAATGAATACCTTGCTGTAAAATTTGATTTTATTATTACTGTTTGTGACCATGCCAATGAAGTATGCCCCGTATTCCCTTCTTCAGCCAAAAAGTTTCATTTTAATTTCCCTGATCCTGCAAAAGTGACAGGGGTGGAGGAGGAGATCGTTTTAGAATTTAGGCGTGTAAGAGAATTAATAAAAGTGTATTGCAAAGAATTTGTAACCTTAAATTTTTAATATAATTTATGACAGCAACTAATTGTGCTCCAGCTTTAGAAAGAAAAAAATTGAGTTTCCTTGATCGTTATTTGACACTTTGGATTTTTTTAGCAATGGCGATTGGTGTTTCCACAGGGTATTTTATACCATCATCTGCGTCCTTCATCAATTCCTTTTCAAGTGGAACAACTAATATACCACTTGCGATTGGTTTGATTTTGATGATGTATCCTCCATTGGCTAAAGTTCGATATGAAAAAATGGGCGAAGTTTTTCGCGACACTAAAATTCTTTCATTATCACTCCTTCTTAATTGGGTTATTGGACCAATTCTAATGTTTGTTTTGGCAATTATTTTTTTACACGATTATCCTCATTACATGTCGGGACTTATTTTAATTGGACTTGCTCGTTGTATTGCAATGGTAATTGTTTGGAATGAATTGGCAGAAGGTAATAGAGAATACGCGGCAGGATTGGTTGCACTAAATAGTATTTTCCAGGTTTTATTTTTTAGTGTTTATGCATATGTTTTTATTACTGTCTTACCTCCTTTATTTGGTTTCGAAGGCCTGGATGTTAACATTACTATATTACAAATTGCAAAAAGTGTTGCGATTTATTTGGGTATTCCATTTACTGCAGGGATTATCAGCAGATTTTTATTACTAAAATTGAAAGGTGAAGTATGGTTTGAAGAAAAATTTATTCCAATGATTTCTCCAATAACATTGATTGCATTACTTTTTACAATTATTGTTATGTTTAGTTTAAAAGGTCAGTTGATTATGCAAATTCCTTTTGATGTACTTCGTATTGCAATTCCTTTGGTTATTTATTTTGCAATCATGTTTTTGGTGAGTTTTTTTATTGGAAAAAAAATGGGAGCTGATTATTCAAAGAATGCTTCAATTGCCTTTACTGCATCTGGCAATAATTTTGAATTGGCCATTGCAGTTGCCATTGGCGTTTTTGGAATTAACAGTGGCGAGGCATTTGTTGGTGTCATCGGACCTTTAGTAGAAGTTCCCGCTTTAATTGCACTAGTAAATGTTGCATTTATGCTACGACGTAAGTATTACGGAAACGTATCTTAATTTTGCATGCTAAAGGTTTAATTTTTAATGATCATTGAGAGGTAATCCTCTTTTTTCATATTCAATCCAATTTAAATATTCATCTCCTTTTCTTTGTTCTTCCATAGTAATACAGTCATTTACAGGACAAACAATTTTACATAAATTACAACCAACACATTCTTCTTCTTTTATTGTGTATGTGTTATAGGGATGACCTTGTTTTATAGCTATGGCTTGGTGAGATGTATCTTCGCAAGCGATGTAACACAATCCGCAGTTGATGCATTTGGCAGGATCTATTTTTGCTACTATGTGAAAATTTATATCGAGTTCTTCCCATTTGATTATTTTAGGAACCGACAGACCTATGAAATCATTTATATTTTTATATCCTTTATTATCCATCCAATTGTTCAATCCATCGCAGAGATCTGTAATAATTTTAAATCCACTAATCATAGCAGCAGTACACACTTGTACATTACTAGCTCCAAGTAACATAAATTCTGCGGCATCTTTCCATGTTGATATTCCACCAATGCCAGAGATTGGTACGTTGCGAATTTTTTCATCTTGTGATAATGTTGTCAGCATCTTTAGTGCAATTGGTTTTACTGCTGGTCCACAGTATCCACCAAAAACAGATTTTCCTCCTACATTCGGATTAGGCACAAGCGTATCTAAATCAATACCTGTTACTGATTGAATTGTATTGATTAGTGAAAGTCCATTTGTTCCGCCTTCAATTGCTGCCAATGCGCCAGGAACAGCAGAATGTACATTTGGAGTAAGTTTTGTTATTACAGGAATTGTTGCTACTTCCATTACCCATTCTACAACCATTTTAGCAATTTCAGGATCCTGTCCAACCGCAGCACCCATTCCTCTTTCCACCATACCATGAGGACAACCGAAATTTAATTCTAATCCATGCGCTCCCGTGTCTTCTGCTTTCTTAACCATTTCATGCCAACTTTTTCTGTCGTTATCAGCCATTAAAGAAACAATCATGGCACGATCTGGAAATAATCTTAGCACTTCTTTTATTTCTCTTAAATTCAGTTCAAGTGGTCGATCGGAAATGAGTTCAATATTATTAAATCCTATTGTTTTAGTTCCATTGTAATTTAATGAAGAATACCTTGAGGAAACATTTTTTACCTGCGTTCCAAGTGTCTTCCATACAACACCACCCCAGCCGGCTTCATAAGCACGAAGCACATTTATTTTTTTATCAGTCGGTGGTGCAGAAGCCAACCAAAAAGGATTTGGAGATTTTATTCCAAGAAATACTGATTCTAAATTTGCCATATATTTTTGTTTTGGAAATTCGATAATTTAATATTGATTTATAATCCAAGGTATTCTAAAATTCCTTTTGCACCCATTTTTCCTGCTTGTACAGCGTCAACTACTTCCTTGCCACCATTTACTGCATCACCTCCGGCAAATACACCTTTTAGGTTTGTTGCAGTATTTTTATCAATCATTATTTTTCCAGCTTTATTTTGAAGAGATGCTGTATTTACTATTTTTTCAAATGGAATTTGGCCCGCGGCTTTTATAACCATATCCACGTCAATAGTAAATGTTTCACCTGTGTCAACTGGTGCTCTTCTACCTGAGGCATCAGGCTCACCAAGCATTATTTTATTGCAAACAAGTTTTTTTACTTTACCATTTTCACCAATTATTTCTTTCGGACTTGCTAGCCAGATAAAAGTACAACCATCGAGTTTCGCCAAATCGAGTTCAACTTGAGTACAAGGTTTTTCGTTTTCTGTTCTACGATAAATCATTGTTACTTTTTTTGCACCTAATCTTTTTGATTGTGTGGCGGCATCAATTGCCGTCATTCCCATACCAATTACTGCAACATGATCTCCAACTGCAATTTTTGAATAATCATTGGTTCGCAAATCATAGATAAATGAAATTGCATCGATGACACCATCTAATTCCTCTCCTGGTATATTTAGAGATCGAGCAATTCCAACTCCGATTGATAAAAAGACAGCATCAAATTTTTCATTAAGTTCTTCCAGTGAAATATTTTTACCTAGCTCTTTTTTATAGTGTACATCAATACCTCCAATTGAAAGAATAAAATCTACTTCATCTTTACAAAACTCTGGAGTAACTTTATATGCAGCTACTCCGTAAGTCATTAATCCACCTCCCTTTTCTTCTTTTTCAAAAATAGTAACATCAACACCTTCCCTTGATAATGCATGCGCACAAGCCAATCCGGCAGGACCAGCGCCAACAACGGCAACTTTTTTTCCAGTGTTTTTTTTTCGGTCGAATAATTTCCAATTATTTGATATTGCTTTTTCTGTTGAGTAACGTTGTAGTTTTGCAATGTTGATGGGCTCTTCCTCCATTAAATTAAAAACACAAGCACCTTCACAAAGTTTTTCTACAGGACAAACTTTAGAACAACCAGCTCCCATAATGTTGGAAGTTAAAATTGTTTTGGCTGATCCTTTTATATTGCCAGTGGTAATTTGTTTAATGAACAGTGGAACATCAATGCTTGTGGGACATGACTTTGTGCAAGGTGCATCGTAACAATTAATGCATCGACTTGCTTCAATTAATGCACCTTCATCTTGCTCATAAGGAGGATGGATGTCGGAGAAATTTGTAATAAAATCTTTTTCTGCTAAACGATTACTTTGTAAGGACATTTCTTTTTGAGTTATGAGATTAAAGTTATGAGTTATGAGTTATGAGTTTAATTTGAATATTGTTAGGCGTTAAAAAAACTAAAAATTTTCAACTCATAACTAATTTTATAGTTCAGTGAGTCTTCCGTATGTTTCTGGTCTTCTATCTCTGAAAAATTGCCAAGTTCCTCTTACTTCTTCAATCATATCCAAATCAAACTCAGCAACTAATAACTCATCATTTTCTTCTGATGCACACGCAAATATTTGGCCACGCGGGTTAACGAAATAAGAGTTTCCATAAAACTTTCCAAGGTTCCATGGTTTTTCTACACCTACTCGGTTAATGCAACCCATGAAATATCCATTAGCGACTGCATGGGCAGGTTGTTCCAGTTTCCATAAATATTGTGATAAACCTTGAACAGTTGCAGAAGGATTATATACTATTTCTGCGCCATTTAATCCTAAGCAACGTGCACCATCTGGAAAGTGTCTATCGTAGCAGATGTAAACTCCAATTTTTGCATATTTAGTTTGAAAAACTGGATATCCAAGGTTACCTGGTTTGAAGAAAAACTTTTCCCAAAAACCAGATGTTTGTGGAATATGATTTTTTCGGTATTTACCAAGATATGTACCATCTGCATCAATTACAGCTGCTGTATTATACAATACGCCTTCTTGTTCTTTTTCGTAAATTGGAACAATGATGACCATTTGATATTTTTTTGCGTAGGTAGCTAGCAATTCTGTAGTTGGTCCAGGTACAGCTTCAGCAGATGCATACCATTTTCTATCTTGTCCAGGACAAAAATAGGGTGTGTTGAATATTTCCTGCAGACAAAGTATTTGAACTCCTTTTTCTCCAGCTTCTATAATGTATGGAATATGTTTTTGCACCATTGCATCACAAATTTCCTTTACAGTTCCTTCTCCTTCTGTGAGTGGAAGACTCATTTGTATTAGTCCTGATTTGATAATTCTTGCCATTGTTATTTAGTTTAGAGTTTAGTTACTAGGTTTTTATAAAGTTTAATTAATGCTAAAGCTAAAGTAAAAGATTTTTGACTCACGATACTTCCATTTTTTTTCACCAAATTCATAACGCCACACTTTTAATTTTAAACTAAAGAAACTTTATTTCGTTTTATAAACTTCCCGAAACCTTTTTTTACTAATAATTTATTATCGTCAACAACAACTTTTCCCCTTAAAATTACAGTTTTGCATTTGCCTGTTATTTCCCATCCTTCATAACCGGAATAATCACAATTCATGTGATGTGTGTTTACAGAAATTGTATGCTTTTCATTGGGATCAAAAATTACAATATCTGCATCCGAGCCGACTGCAATAGTTCCTTTTTGTGGATACATACCGAATATTTTAGCCACATTGGTTGAAGTCACTTCGACAAATTTATTTAAACTTATTTTCCCTTTTTTTACTCCCTCCGAAAACAATAATTCCATTCGATGTTCAATGGCTGGATGACCATTTGGGATTTTAGAAAAATCATTCTCGCCCATTTTTTTTTGCTCCCACATAAAGGGGCAATGGTCGGTCGCAACAATTTGTACTAATCCTTGGTTGATGCCTGCCCACAAAGTAGCTTGATCTTTTTTCTCGCGCAGAGGAGGGCTCATTACCCATTTGGCAGATTCGAATCCTTTGTCGTAAAGTGAAGCATCCAATACTAAATATTGAATACAGGTTTCTACATACACTTTTTGATTTCTTTTTGTAGCATCTCTTATATGATTCAGAGCGCCTTCACAGGTCATGTGAACTACATATGCAGGAACGCCAGTATGTTGTGCCATGTCTGCAAATCTGCTTGTTGCTTCAGATTCTGTAATTTCTGGTTGAGAAATATAATGATACAAAGGTGAAAGTTTTTTTTCTGACTTATGTTTTGCAACAAGGAAGTCAATCATGTCTCCATTGGTTGCATGTGTGGTTACCATCCCACCATGTTTTTTTACCTCGTTCATTAATCCTACCATTTGTCGGTCATCAATCATTAATGCACCTTTATAGGCCATAAATGTTTTGAATGAACTGATGCCTTCTTTTTCTATTATGTCTTTTATCTCAGCTTTAGTGTCCTCATTGAAATCGGTTACTGCCATGTGAAAAGAATAATCGGAAACAGTATTTCCATCAGAGCGTCCTTTCCATTCTTTTAATGCAGCATGGAGTGATTTACCCTGTGTTTGTAGAATGAAATCAATAACCATAGTTGTTCCACCGAAAAGCGCTGCTGTTGTACCTGTTTCATAATTATCGCTTGAATAGGTCCCCATAAATGGCATTTCTAGATGTACGTGAGGGTCAATTCCACCTGGCATCACTAGTTTGTTTGCTGCATCAATTACTTGGTCGCTTTCTCCTGCAATAAGTGATTTTCCAATTGTAATTATTTTTTCATCTTCAATAAGAATATCTGCAACGTAATCGTCCGTAGCAGTTATAATTCTTCCATTTTTTATAAGTAAGGCCATACAATAATTAAATTTAAATAGTTAATCCTTGATGCTAGTTTCAACAGTTGTAAAAAATTTCTTCATCATTATTATGTAAGTGATTCCAGAAACAAAAAATCCCACAAACCATGCATAATTATAAAGTTGCGCAACCCAATTCCAAATAGCTTCTTTTTCAAGTATTTTTATTTGAATTAAGAAGCCCGGTACATTTGGAAGTATGCCTACTACTAAAGCAATTAAAGCAAATTTATTAAACCCATTAATAAAACTATACTCCCCTTTTACTTTATACAACTCACTTACATTTAAATTTTGTTTTCGAATAAAATAATAATCTGCAATCATGATACCGCCAATTGGTCCAAGTAAACTAGAATAAGCAATGAGCCAAGTAAATATATAGCCAGATGGATCAGCAATAAGTTTCCAAGGAAAAATTAGTAGTCCAATTACTCCTGTGATATAGCCGCCAATTTTAAAGTTAATTTTTGAAGGAGCTAAATTGGCAAAGTCATTTGCAGGACTTACAATATTAGCAGCAATATTAGTTGCCAAGGTTGATAGTGCAATGGCAAGCATAGCAATGGTGACAAGTAGTTTATTCTCAAATTTACCAGCGAGTACAACGGGATCCCATATTGTTTCGCCGTAGATAATTAATGATGCGGAGGTAACAACAACACCAATAAATGCAAATAAAGTCATGGAAGCTGGTAGTGCAATTGCTTGCCCCATTACATGAGCACGTTGGTGTTTTGCGTAGCGTGTAAAGTCTGGAATGTTAAGTGAAAGTGTTGCCCAAAAGCCAACCATTCCTGTTAACGCAGGAAAAAAATAAGTCCAGAATTCTACGTTTGATTTAAATTTAGACGGGGAGGAAAGAATTGCCCCTAAACCATTTCCAGCATTAATGGCCCAGCATAAAAGTGCTAAAGCTGCAATTGGAAGAAAAAATGCTTTAAATACTAATAATTTTTTTATGCTATCTACTCCAAGGTAAACAACGAACATATTTATTAACCAAAATAAAAAGAATGTAATTGCTGGCCCTGTTTCTAAACTAAAGGAGGTAGGAAAAATTTGTGGAAGTGTTGCTAATGCAGGTATCCATATTTTTAGCATTAAGAAAATTGCATAACCACCAATCCAAGTTTGAATTCCAAACCAACCACAAGCCACAATGGCTCTTAATAGTGCTGGAATATTTGCACCGTAAACACCAAAACTAGCTCGTGCAAAAACAGGAAATGGAATACCATATTTAGCACCTACTTTTCCATTTAAAAGCATTGGAATTAGCACAACTGAATTTCCAATAAAAATAGTTAGTATGGCTTGCCACCAATTCATTCCACCATCAATAAGTGAACTTGCGAGCATGTAGGTAGGAATACATAAGCTCATGCTAATCCAAAGTGCCGCATAATTCCAAGTACCCCAAGTTCTATCGTCCTGTGCTATGGGCGCAAGATCTTCGGAATAAAGTGAAGTGTTTTTAATTCGTTCGTTAGAATCGGGCATTTTATTTGTACTTAAAACTTATTATTTAAATGAGTTTTTAAACAATTACTAATTACAATATTCATCGGCAACGGCAATTGCTTTTGAAATAATATCCATTCCTTCATCTACTTGATCTTTATTAATTATTAATGGCGGCGCTGTAAAAATCCAATTCCATCGAACAAAAGTGTACATGCCTAGTTCATTAAGTTTGGTCATCACTTTATTCATAATTACCATTTCGTTTGGACTAGCATTCCATGGCGCCATTGGTTCTTTTGTTTTTCTATTTTTTACTAATTCAATGCATCCTAATAATCCTGTATTTCTGAAATCACCAATGCTCGGGTGTTTGTCTTTTAATTTTTCAACTTGGCTATCTAAATATTCGCCCATTAATTTAGCATTCTCAACTAAATTATCTTTTTCATAAATATCAATAACTGCGTTTGCAGCGGCGCAGGCTACTGCATGTCCCGAGTAGGTTAACCCAATTGGCAATGGCTTATCCTCAAATGCTTTTACAATTTCTTCTTTAACGATAAATCCACCCAATGGAATATATCCAGAAGTCATGCCTTTTGCCATACACATAATATCGGGCTCTACATCATGGTGGTTGATGCCAAACCATTTTCCAGTTCGTCCAAATCCACTCATTACCTCATCGCAAATTGTTAGTATGCCGTGCTTATCAGCAATAGCTTTAACTTTTTTCCAATATCCAACAGGATATTTTATGCAACCCGATGAGCCACTTTCACCTTCCATTAAAATTGCAGCAATAGAATTAGGTCCTTCATAATTAACTATTCTCTCTAAATGAGCTGCCGCATTTTCAGCACATTCATTTGGAGTTTTGCTATTCCAAGGACAACGGTAGAAATAGGGGTTTTCAACATGGATAAAATTCGGCACTCCTTGACTGTCATGTGGTAATCCTCTCGGATCTCCACTTGCAGATAGTGCGCCATAGGTAGCGCCATGGTAACTTTGAAAAAGGGTAATGATTTTGTGACGGCCTGTGTAGAGTCGTGCTAATTTTATGGCATGTTCAACAGCTTCTGTTCCTCCGTTTGTAAAAAATGTTCTATTTAATGTTCCAGGACTTATTTCGGCTAATTTTTTTCCAAGTAATCCCCTTGCTTCAGTTGCCATTCCTGGATTTACGTAACTTAATTCAGCCATTTGCTTTACGACAGCTTCCGTAACTCGTGGGTCGCCATGGCCAATGTTTACATTCATTAACTGCGAAGTAAAATCTAAATAACGCTTTCCACTTCGATCGGTTAAATAAACACCTTTTGCACTTGCAATATTTATAGGATTTAATCCATTTTGTTTGGACCAAGAAAAAATTGTATGTGCTAAATTATTTTGTAAAATTTCTTCTTTACTAGAAATCGTTTTTGATGAAATACTCATGTTTGTTACATTAAATAATTTAAAAATATTTTAGATTGAAGCACTAAATTATTAACTCATCCAATTCGTTTTTGCTTCAGCATTCCATTTGGTCGTCGTCTTTTTGAGTTTTGTCCAAAAAGCGATTGAACTTTTCCCTGTTAAATCTCCTGCTCCAAATTTTGAATCATTCCATCCCCCAAACGAAAATGGTTCGCGCGGTACTGGTACACCAATGTTCACTCCAATCATTCCTGCGCTAGCACGTTCTATTACATAGCGAGCCATTCCGCCGTCTTGTGTAAATACAGAAGCGGCATTTCCATATGGATTAGCATTTTCGATTGCTAAAGCTTCGTCCACATCTTTTGCTCTAATAATAGATATTACCGGACCAAAAATTTCTTCTCTTGCAACAGACATGTTTGGAGTAACAAAGTCAATTACAGTTGGGCCAACATAAAAGCCACCTTCTTTTCCTTTTACTACAAAATTTCTTCCATCAACAAGTATTTTAGCTCCTTGTTTTTCTGCTTCGGTGATATAATTTTCAATGCGTTCTTTTGCAGATTTAGAAATAACGGAACCTAAATTTTTTCCTGGAATTATTTTTTTTGCTTCAATACAAATTTGATTGATAATTTCATCCACTGCGCCAACTGCGACCATCGCAGAAGCAGCCATACAGCGTTGACCGGCACATCCTGACATTGATGCTGTAACATTTGAAGCTGTCATTTTTGGATGTGCGTCAGGTAAAACAATTAAATGATTTTTTGCTCCACCCAATGCTAAAGCTCTTTTAAAATTAGCCGATGCTCTTGCATAAACTATTTTTGCCACTTTAGTAGATCCTACAAAAGAAACAGCTTCTATATCTGGGTGGTCGCAAATAGCTTCTACTATTTCACGATCGCCATTAACAATATTTAAAACACCATCAGGAAGCCCCGCTTCTTTTAATAATTCAGCAATTCGTAATGAACTTAACGGAACCGATTCAGATGGTTTTAAAATCATAGTATTTCCTAGCGCGATTGCGTTAGGAATAGTCCAATTTGGAACCATGCTCGGAAAATTGAATGGAGCTATGCATGCCACTACGCCAATTGGATAGAAGTCGGTGCGGCATTCAACACCTTTGCTCACTTCTAAAATTTCACCACCTATTAGTTGAGGAAGTGAACAGGCGAATTCAGTTAACTCAATACTTTTTTCAACTTCTGCTTTTGCTTCTTCAATTGTCTTACCATTTTCTTCATGCACCAATTCGGATAATTCCAACATGTGTTTTTCTAGCAACGTTTTATATCTGAAAAAAATCTGGACGCGCTCTTTAATGGGCATTTTTGACCAAGTTTCAAATGCTTTTTTAGCTGTAACAACAGCATGATTCAAGTTTTCACTTGTTGATAGAGGGATTTTTGACAATAGACTTCCATCTAAAGGTGAAATTAAGTCAAGAAACCTTTCGGTTGTGTTTGGCACTTGTATTCCACCAATATAGTTTTTTAATTCAGGGTACTTCATAAGTATATTTTACTGCTATTTGATTATTGATAACCTAAACAAATTTAGCATTATTAAGGAAATTTCCAAATAGAATTACTAATACTAATGAAATTGGATAAGATATTTTGAAGCAATATTTTGATATAATATTGATTCAGTCCTCAAATTATTGTAGCTGAGATTTAGCAAACGCAAGAAAACATGTGCTTTTACAACAGATTGGATTTTGATAGGGTAGGGGACGGAGTTAAATTACTTTTTATAAAGCAATCTTATTAATTCTCATTGCTTAAATAAGAATACGATTTATTGTTATAATTTTTGGTAATTCTTATAATCGGATGCTTCCTATGCCATTATTTCAATGGAATCATTGTCAATTAAAATTCTTTTAAACTAAATTTTTGACAAAGAAGGTTTCCAAGTTTTAGCAAGGTGGAAAGCGCCAAAAAATAGAGTTCCGTAAGCAAATTGGCTAATGAGTGTATTGCTGAAGAACGGAATTCCAGCATTCAATGCTAAGATTAATCCATCTATCGATTTTGGATAACCAATGGGTACTGAAGACCAAAAACCTGCCAACCATACCGCCGAATTGGTGATGACGAAAAATAGTATAGATGCCGTAATTGAAGTACCAACAAATCCCAAAATGTTTTGTCTATCGCGCATCATCCATCCAATCATTGTAATCAACGAAAAGGATAAGTAAACTGCTCCTAAAGTATCATGGAACCCAATGATCGCATCTGTGATCAGCATTACAGTTATTGGAAGGAGTAAGCTTAACCATTTGTTAGGGATACAAGCACCTGCGAATAATGCAATTCCTCCAATAGCGGTAAAGTTTGGTGGATGAGGGATAAACCTAGTTAGTGCAGCAATAAATAGTGCTCCTAAAACAAAAAGTAATCGTGGTGTCAATGAGAAATTTTTCATAATTTGAAATATATATACAAAATTAACTTTTTTCTTCGATTTTCAGCTAATGAAAAACATGACTTTTGAATATTGATTTGTGTGCTATTTAAAGGTGTATTGATTTTTCTTATTTCCCCACACTCGACGTTTTTTACGACTGTTTTTCTTGTTAATCTTTTGCTGTTTCAAAAAAACTTTGCGAACTACTTTTTCCGCTTTTTTACCTTCATTTGCTACTTTTTCACTTGGCTGGTGTTTTTCATGCATGTATGAGTTGCCAACTTCGTGGCTCTTACACGCTACGAGTATGCTAAAACTTAAAAGGACTACTATTATTTTAAACATATTTTAGTTAATGCAAATACAAATTTGAGGTATGAACTTAATTCCCCCCTTCTACTTTTTTATCTTTTGTAATTTGCCGATTCAAAAATCCTTTCAAGCCATCAACATCTAATCGCTTGCCAATTATTTTTTTCTTTTCATCAAGTACATAAAGTGTAGGTGTACTGTACACATCGTAATAATATTTTGCATTTTGTAATTCTTGTGGGTCTTTTCCCTTCACATTGACCCAATTTAAATTGTTTTCTTTTACAAATTTTTTCCAATTAACTGTATCCATATCTGATAGTATTGCATATACTTGAAGAGAAATGCCAGCGCTGCGAAGTGAGTCGTAATAGTTTTTCAAAATTGGCATTTCTTTTTTACAATGCGAACAGGTTGGCTCCCAGAAAATAAGTACAGTGTATTTACCTTTCACGGTTTGCAACATCGTTAATTTATTGGAAGTATCAGGCAACATAATATTTACGGCTGTCTTACCCATTAATGAATAATCTAGCTGTTTGGCGCGATTAATTATTTTGGTATTTTGTTCCTCCGTAATCCAGTTGGCTTGGTTTGTTTCATAATATTTTTTAACTAAGTGAACAAATATGGCATCATAACCCATCACCTTAGAAGTTTCATAGGTAACTGTATTGGTAGCTAAAGTGTATTTAAAAAGATCGCTGGCCGTTTTTGTTTTTTCAAGGAGCCAGTCAAGGGATTTTATTATTGAATCGGGGTGAGGTGATGTGAGTTTTTCTATATAGAATTTCATTTTGTTTGCATAAACAGGTGTACGCACTAGACGTTCATCTGAAAAATTCATTCCGTCCCAATAGTGATTACGGAAATTCCAATAGTTAAAAGTTGAATCAATTGTTCCATTTGCTTTTTTGGGACATTTATCATATGGAATTTGGTCTGGCTCATCCATAGCTGCTAAAACTTCAGCCATAAAAGTTTTTGGATGATTCGTTTTGTAGTATGCCCGCTTATAAACTTTAACTGTACTGTCTATGCCGGCAGCCTGTTTTTGAAGTATTCTAATAGAATCTCTGTTTTTTACACTTTTTAATTTTAATTGAATTGGTTCAAGAAGTTTTTGTTTATCCAAAAGATAATTTAAATATTCATAGAAAAATTTATTCTCATCGCTACCAGAAATTTTAGTTTTGCGAATGAAATCGGTTGTATCTGTTTCAAGCGAAAAGTTTTGGTCATCAGTAAGAATAATTTCAAAATATTTTTTACTAGGCAACACAATAAAATAAATTCCACCTGGAACAGCTTCCTTATTTTTAAATTCCATCCATCCAGAAGTATTGATTTTAGCAGTATCAATAATGGAATTTTTGTCTCCGAAGTGATGGCCCAATAAACACTGTCCGCCTGTCATTCCTTTGATGTTCACTTTTAGATTAAGTGGTTGGCCTTTTTGCTCCGTTTTTTTTGGCGCTGCACCTTGTGCAAATCCGTTAATTGAAATGACAGCAAGTATAATTGTTTTAGTAATAAATTTCATTGCATTCATAATTGATATTTTTATTTTTTTGTTAGCGTGTGATTTAAAAATCCTATTAGTGCTTTGGTATCTAATCGTTTCCCTATGATTATCTTTTGTTCATCGAGTAAATACATGGTGGGTGTACTGTACACATCGTAGTATTTTTTTAAATTGTTCAGCTCTGTTAAATTTAAGGAAGCAACGTTAACCCATGTCAATTGGTTTTTTTTAATGTACGCTCTCCATGGCGTTAAATCAGCTTCGGCTATAATAGCATATACTTCCAGCGAAACATTGGCCTTGCGAAGCGAATCGTAATAGGTTTTCAAATGAGGTATTTCTACTGTACAATGAGAGCAAGTTGGGTCCCAAAAAATAACAACAGTATATTTTGCATTTATTGAGTACAATGGAACTAAACGATTATTTGTGTCAGGAAGATTGATATTCGTTGCCTTTTTACCCAGCAGTGTGTTGGAAAGTGTATTTGCTCTCTTGATTATTTTTTCTTGCTGTTCTTTTGAAAGCCAGTAAGTTTGGTTATTTAGATAATAGCTATTTACAATGTGTACAAAAATTGCATCGTAGCCCATTATTTTTGAACTTTCATAAGTGTAGGTGCAATAGTAAACAGTGTATTTAAAAAGTTCTTTGGATGCCCGTGTTTTTTCAATTAGCCAATCGCAAGCAGCCATGATAGAGTCAGGTTGTTGCGGCGTAAGTTTATCCAAATAGAATTTTAACTTATACGCAAAAACAGGAGTTCGAATTAATCGATCATCCGTAAAGTCCATTCCATCCCAGTAATGTTTTTTGAAATTCTTATAGTTGAAAGTCGAATCAATTGAACCGTCTGTTTTTTTAGGGAAATCTGAATATGGAATCTGATCGGGTTCGTCCATCGCGGCTAACACTTTAGCCATGAAGGTAGTTGGATGTTTTGTTTTGTAATATTCACGTTTGTAATTTTTTACGGTGTTATCTATGGCTAATGTTTTCTTATTTAATTGTTCAATTGAATCTTTACTATTCGTGACATCAATTACCTTTTTTACCAACTCCATTTCTTTTTGACGATCGTTCAAAAAATTTAAGTATTCATAGAAATACTGATTTTCAGTTGAACTTGTGACTTTCATTTTCGTAACAAAATTATCTTTTTCGGTTTCAATAGTAAATTGTTGATTCTCATCTAAAATAATTTCAAAATAGGTTTTGTCAGGCAGAACAATTAAGTAAATGCCTCCATCTCTTGGTTTTGTTGACTTAAATTCAAACCAACCGTTGGCATTTACTTTTACGGAGTCTTGTATGTACTGCTGGTTACCAAAGTAATTTGCTAGTAAGCAGGTTCCTGAACTAAGTCCTTCAACGTGAATTTTTAAGTGTAAGGGGTAGGATTTTACTGCATTGGGTTTGGCAGTTGTTTGGGCCGTAACCAATATTGAAAAAGCGATGCCAATCAGTAAATTTATTATCCTATAGTTCATTGCAGTGTAATCCTAATTCAAAAATACAAAAAATCGTTTATTGCCTATATCTAGTAACAAAAATTAAGCCATTTTTTTATGGTTAAGTGTTGAATAACAAGTTTAATTATTTGTTTGTAATTCTAATTATAAATTCATTTATGGAAAGGAAGAAATGTATAAAATACGGTTACCTATTTTACCAACCGAATTAATTTATCGGTGTGGTCTATTGGTAGACCTTGAGGTTCCTTTGAAATTGGGTCTGCCACCTTTTTTCCCACCACCAGGTTTTCTGCGTTCGGCTTTTGCATTTTTATCATAGATTGGACCATCACCTATAGCTTCAGAAAGCACACCTTTTTCAACTTCATAACCAATTAATTGTTCAATATCGTTGAACTTTTTCATTTCAAGAGTTGTGATAAATGTTATGGCTTCGCCCTTTGATTCGGCGCGGGCTGTTCTTCCAACTCTGTGTACATAATCTTCCGCATCACCGGGAACATCGAAATTAATTACTAATGAAATATTTTCAATGTCAATGCCACGTGAAAGAACGTCTGTAGCAACCAATATTTTTAAATTTCTATTTCGAAATTGACGTAAAACTTCTTCCCTGTCTTTTTGTTCAAGGTCAGAATGAATAGCGGCCACAGAAAGTCCTAATCGTTTTAATTCCTTCTCCATATTTTTCACATTCACTTTCGTCGAAGAGAAAACAATAACACTAATAAATTCCTGACTTTTAAAAATTTCCAATAGCAGCGGAATTTTCTGCAAATCGTAAACACAATAGGCAAGTTGTTTTATTCCCGCTGCTGGTTTCGACATAGCAATATTAACTGATTCAGGATTTATTAGAATCTGTTGCGCCATGTGACGAATGCGTTGGGGCATTGTGGCTGAAAACATCAAAGTCTGTCTTTGCTTGGGGAGCATATTCACGATGCGCATGATGTCATCAAAAAAGCCCATGTCCATCATTCTATCCGCTTCATCAAGTATTAATGTTTGAAGTTTATCAAATTTCACATATCCTAAGTTCATGTGCGCGAGCAGGCGACCAGGTGTTGCAACAATAATATCGGTTCCTGTTGAAAGTGCTTTTTTCTCTTTGTCGAAACTTTCTCCTGATCCACCACCATATACAGCAATATTGCTGATGCCCGTGAAATAGGCGAAACCTGTAATGGCATTGTCAATTTGAAGGGCTAATTCTCGTGTTGGCGAAATAATTAATGTACTAATTCCAGCACGATTTTTATTTTGTAAAATCCGATGCATTGTTGGCAACAAATAAGCAGCTGTTTTGCCCGTTCCCGTTTGTGCACATGCAATTAAATCGCGCCCCGATAGGGAAATAGGGATAGTCATTTCTTGAATTGGTGTGCTGTTGGTATATCCCATCGCCTCAATTCCATCTAATACCTTATCGTCAAATCCAAATTCGTAAAATGTTGCCATACGGTGTAAAATTACCTAATTATTATGAGTGAAACACATCGTGTCCGATTAGTAATTACCAACTATGGAATTGGATTTTATAAAAATAAAACGGCAACCATTTCTGATCGCCGTTTTTCTAAAATTTCTGAAAATGAAAAAATTATCATGCGGAGTAGTTGCGCGTTTTTCTAGTGCAACGTATCGAAGCCTAAAATGCTGCAATTTTTTCGCTCATGTATTTCCCTGACATTAATTTGTCTTTTATTTTTGAAAAACAATCAATGGTATAATTCACATCTTCTATTGTGTGAATTGCAGTTGGAATCAATCGTAAAATAATTTGTCCTTTTGGAATTACCGGGTACACAACCATGGAGCAGAATAAATCGTAATTTTCACGCAAATCGAGAATTAAATTTGTTGCTTCAGGAATTGATCCACTCAGATAAACAGGAGTAACAGGCGAAGAGGTTGTTCCTATGTCGAAACCATTATTCTTCAATCCGTCTTGCAATGCTTTTGTAATTTTCCATAAATTTTCTCGAAATTCTGGATGTGCACGTATTAATTCCAATCGTTTAATTGCACCAACTACCAAAGGAAGAGGTAAAGATTTTGCGAAAATCTGTGAGCGCATATTGTAACGCAGGTATTCTACAATATTTTCAGTAGAAGAAATAAATCCTCCGATCAAGGCAAATGATTTTGCGAATGTTCCGAAGTAAATATCAATTCCATCCTGACATCCTTGCTCTTCGCCGGTTCCGCCACCTGTTGGTCCCATTGTTCCACAGCCATGTGCATCATCAACAAATAGTCGGAAAGTAAATTTCTTTTTGAGTTCAACAACTTCTTTTAATTTCCCTTGATTTCCACTCATTCCAAATACGCCCTCTGTAATGACAAGAATGGCACCACCAGTTTCATTCACCATTTTAGTGGCACGCTCCAGTTGTTTTTCCAAACTTGCCATATCGTTATGAGGATACACAAAGCGTTTGCCCATGTGTAAGCGTACGCCATCTATAATACAAGCATGCGATTCCGCATCATAAACGATAACATCGTGACGATCAACCAAGCAATCGATTGCAGAAACTGTAGCTTGGTAGCCGAAATTGCAAAGTATAGTATCTTCTTTTTTAACAAGTTCGGAAAGGCCTGCTTCAAGTTGTTCATGATAATTAGAATTGCCCGACATCATTCGTGCGCCCATAGGAGCAGCATAACCAAATTGAGCAGCTGCATCTATATCAGCTTTACGAACTTCAGGATGATTAGCTAATCCCAGGTAATTATTCAAACTCCAAACTAATCTTTCCTTTCCTCTAAAAACCATTCTATTACTTATGTCTCCTTCAAGCTTAGGGAAAGTAAAATAACCATGACTTTCTTTAGCATGCATCCCAATCGGACCACGATTTTCTCTTAGTTTATCGAAAAGATCTTTCATAATAAGAATTATTGTTTATATTTATAATTTATAGAGCAAAATTAATGGATTTAAATTGATTTACAAGGAAAGTTAGTACGAGTTTTGATCTATTAATTAGTCTTAAGGTATTAAAAAAGTAACATATAGCTTAAATAAGTTGGATTAATTTTTAATAAATTTGGTAAATTAATTTTTTTATAATTCTAGTTAGATATACATTTTCAATAGTAGATAAATAACTAAAAAAATAATAAAATACAAAAACTAAAAAATAAAATTATGAATGTTAAAGGATTTACAAAAACTAGAATAGATACAATCAAAATTTGTTCAACACTGGCAGGTTTTTTATTAACAGCTAGCGTTTTCGCCCAAGCTCCACAAAAAATGAGTTACCAAGCCGTAATTCGTAACAGTAGTAGTGTGTTAATAACATCAACCACGGTTGGTATGCAAATTAGTATTTTGCAAGGTTCACCAACTGGAACAGCTGTATATGTAGAAACGCAAACACCAAGCACGAACGCCAATGGTTTAGTAAGTTTAGAAGTTGGAACAGGTACAGTTATCATGGGCACATTTGCTACTATTAATTGGGCAGCAGGTCCTTATTTTATTAAAACAGAAACCGACCCAACTGGAGGACCTGCTTACACCATTGCTGGCACAAACGAATTAATGAGCGTACCCTACGCTTTATTTTCAGCAAATGGAACTCCTGGACCAACAGGTTCAACAGGTCCTCAAGGTATTCAAGGCCTAACAGGCGCAACTGGTATACAAGGTATCCAAGGAATTCAAGGTTTAGTTGGTGACACAGGCGCAACTGGTATGCAAGGTATCCAAGGAATTCAAGGTTTAGTTGGTGACACTGGTGCAACTGGCTTAACCGGTGCAACGGGCTTAACCGGTGCAACAGGTGCAATTGGCTTAACAGGTGCAACTGGCTTAACAGGTGCAACTGGCTTAACAGGTGCAACCGGCTTAACAGGATCAACTGGAGTTCAAGGAGCAACTGGCTTAACAGGAGCAACTGGCTTAACAGGAGCAACTGGAGTTCAAGGAGCAACTGGCTTAACAGGAGCAACTGGACCTACGGGTTTAACAGGAGCAACTGGTCCAACAGGATTATTAAGTAGTGGATCTATTGCAGGAAATACCCCTTATTGGAATGGAACTAATTGGGTGCTTAACAGCAGTGCTATTTATAATAATGGTGGAAGTATTGGAATTGGAACAACAACACCCGCAATTACTTCAGCTATTGATATTAGTAGTACTACAAAGGGGCTTTTATTGCCTCGTATGTTAGCTGCACAGCGAACAGCCATTCTTTTACCTTCAACCGGTTTAATCGTTTATCAAACAGACGGAATTGCAGGTTTTTATTATTTTGATGGTGTTGCCTGGGTTCAATTGTCTGTTGTTTCATCATCATCTTCACCTGCTGCCATAATTTCGCTACTTTATACAGCTGATGGATTTTAAAAATTAATTATTATTAAAAAAAATGAAAAAAATAGTTCTCTCCATATTTTTAGTTATTACAATTAATATTGTTAGAGCCCAAGCAAGTTTAGAATTTAATCAGGTAAAATTAATAACTACTGTTGAAACAGTTCCTCTTGGTAAAGCATGGAAGGTGGAGAGTGTGGCTAGCAATTCAAACCAGGCTCTGCCTGTGCCAGGTCTTTGTAGTACATTGAATAATTCTACTCAAATTGCTGTAAACGGAACAACAATACATATAAGCGCTCGGTATGTATATAATGGTAGCAATTGTTATGGTTCATCAAGCGCGGGGATTGGTGTGAGTACCACAGGCGATTTGACAAATTTGCCATTATGGCTACCTGCCAATACAACTTTAGCAGCAGGTTTAAATGTAGCATTTATTTCAATCATCGAATTTAATATTGTTCCTTAAATTATAAAAAAAATGAAAAAAATAATTTTTACAATAGTTTTTATAATTTCAATAATTGATGTAAACGCGCAAGGAAATTTGCAGTTTAATCAAGTGAAATTAATAAGTACTTCCGAAACAGTACCAGTAGGAAAAGTATGGAAAATGGAAAATTTTTTACCGAACGTTTCACTTTATACAGATTTAAACAGGCAACCATCCCAAGATGTAGCAGGTGGCATAAAGCAGTTTAATATTTTGATTAATGGGAACAGTATTTTTTTACTAACTACTTTGTCGAGAGAACTTGGCAGGACCGGCAGTTATTGGAGTCAAGATGCCGCCACAACTGCTGCTTCAGCATCAATACTTAGCCAACCTATTTGGTTACCCGCTGGTACCTCTCTCGCTCCATCTACTAACATTCAATACTTGAGTGTTATTGAATTTAATGTTATTCAATAAAATTTTTAGAATTTGCTTTTTTTTAATTTAAAGATTTAGACATATGAAAAAAATAATTTTTATAATTTTTTTTTTAATTTTAATAGTTCATGTGAAAGGTCAAGGCAACTTACAGTTTAATCAGATAATAACAGGATCTGGAAGTCTTGGTCCTTACTCATCATCACCGACATTAACAGTACCTTTAAATAAAGTTTACAAAATAGAAGCAATAGATGTTGCCTCGGGTTATAATGCTATTACCAGGAACATTAATGGCTCAATAATAGCAACTCAATATTGTACTTTTCCTTTTTGGTTAAAGTCCGGAGATCTTTTTTTTCTTCAAAATATAGATGGTTTTACTAGAGCTTATCAATATTCAATCATTGAATTCAACATCATACCATGAAAATCTACTTTTATTTTTTCGCCATATTTTTATTGCCACTAAGTGCGCATTCTCAAGGAAATTTACAGTTTAATCAGATTGTAATTGTAAGTTCTGTAAACCAGACAGTACCTGCTGGAAAAGTGTGGAAACTGGAATCGTACCAGCAAGAACAGGTATCTATGGCATATATGTCTCCAGCTCCAAGTTGTGTACCTTTAGATCGTCAAAGACCTTATTACATTGATAATATTTATTATTATAATATAGAATTAGCAGGTGGAGGAAGTACCATTTATAATGTTGCAAAAAATAATTTTCCAATTTGGCTTAAAGCTTCACAAACTGTCAGAACATCTTGTTCGGGTGATTTTATTAGCATAATAGAATTCAATATTATACCATAAAAAATAAAGTGAAAAAAATACTTTTAGGTCTCTTCTTTTTTTTGGTTATTCATAAATTGGAGGCTAAATTTTTTTTGTGCTATATTCGGGACACATCATTTGTGAAGAGTTATTTTAGTAGTTCTGCAGTGAAGGTTCCCGAAAATAAAGTATGGTTCATTAACAAAGTTTTTATTTCTGGAGGAGACGGATATAATTTGAAAATTTCGAATAGTAATTTTAAATCTTCTTATAAAGCTGGAGAAATAATAACTTTTCCTTATTACATAGCTGAAATGGAGCTTATTACTGATAAAAATATGATAAGCTACCTTATTTATCTTACTGAAAAGGATACTGAAAAGTAGAAAAAATGATGAAAAATAAAAAAGTAATACTGGGTATTTTGTTCTTAAATTTAACAGTAACTGCAGTTGCGCAGCAAGCAACTACTGCCGCAGGTGGTAATGCATCCGGTTCTGGGGGAACCGCTGCTTATTCAGTAGGGCAAATTGTTTACACTACTAACGTTGGTTTAAATGGTTCTATGCTACAAGGTGTGCAACAACCTTACGAAATATCAATTGTATATGGCGTTGAGGACAACATAATAAATATAGATTTTAATCTTTATCCAAATCCAACTTTAGATTTTTTAACGCTTACTGTTGGCACAATTGATTTTTCATTCCTTAGTTTTGAATTGTTTGATGGTAACGGTAAATTAGTTGAAACTAAAAAAATAACCAATGCTAACGAAAATATTTATTTGGAGCATTTGTCAAGTGGAGCTTATTATTTAAAAATAATCAACATCAACAAAGAAATAAAAACATTTAAAATTCTCAAAAACTAAAAGGTGCAGCAGCAGCAAAATGAGTTGAAGAAGAAATAATAATTTTCTACGAGAAATATTACTATGCAAAAAAAGCCCCCCAAAATGGGAGGCTTATTACTAAAAAAACCATGGCAAGATTTTTTAGTCTTTTTTCCCACCCATTAGCAGAATGTCGGAAACAAGAATTTCGGTAGCGTTGCATGCTTTCCCGTCTTTGTCGGTCCAGTTTTTATTCACCAGCTTTCCGGAAATAGCAACTTGTTTTCCTTTTACCATGTATTTTTCGGCAATTGTTGCAAGGCCTTCCCAGGCAGTTGCTCTGAACCATTGTGTGGTTTCAATTTTTTTGCCTTCTGCATCTGTATGTGTTTCATTACAGGCAATGGAGAAGTTGGCAACTTTCTTTCCGCTGTCGAAGTTTTTGATTTCAGGATTCTGTCCGAGAATCCCTACTAGTTGTACGTTGTTACGAATCATGTTCATAAATATAAAATTAAGGGTTAATAAAAATTTAAAATAAAATAGGTTTAGTTTTATGCTGCTAAAGGCAGCGCTGTTTGTTTGTTTTTGTTTAGTAGAATAAAATGTGTTGCCATAATTTCTTTTTTGGTTTGCTCTACACCGTTTTTGTCGGTCCATGTGTTTGTTATTAAATGACCGTAGATCATTACACGTTTTCCTTTTTCAAGACAACGCTCTGCCATATCAGCAAGGGTTCCCCAAGAAACGACCGAATACCATTTTATTTTCTTTTTGTTTGTGCCTGCTTCGGCCTCCAGTGCGGCTGCTGAAAAGCGAGCCATTTTTCGTCCACCGGTTACTGTTTTGATTGTCGGCTTGGTGCCCAAGTTTACGACCATTTTCACGCTGTTGTTTTGCATAATCATTAATTAAAATTTAGATAAATAAAAGAATTGTGTTTAAAATTGTAAAGGGATATTTGCTTATTGTTGCCTATTTATATGGTGCTGTATATTCTTTTGTGTGTAGTTGAATTTCGATAGATGATTTATTGGTGCTTGAGTTTTGACGGTGCAAAGATGTAGGGTGTTTTTTTGTTTATTCGGTTCATAAACATTTATAGTCGATAGTAAATGTTTGTTGTCGGTTAAGATGTTGTTTTTATTGGGTTTTAAAGATTTGTGAGAAAAAAATAAATTCGTATAATTTGAGTAATTTCGCATGTATTAGTATTTTTTTTGTTTATTTCAAGACCTATTTTGATGTTTAGGGAGTAATTTTTTTCAACAGAATGATTTTAACTTTTTTAGGTACGGGTACTTCACAGGGTGTTCCATTAATTGGATGCCAGTGTTCTGTTTGTAAATCTGATGATGTTCGTGATAAGCGTACGCGTACCTCTGTGCTATTAGAAATAGATGGAAAAACTATTGTTGTGGATGCTGGTCCCGACTTTAGGCAGCAATTGCTGCGGGAGGATGTATGTAAATTGGATTTTGTTTTGCTTACGCATGAACACAAGGATCATCTTGCTGGATTAGACGATGTGCGAGCATTTAACTTTTTGCAAAAAAAAGCGATGCCTGTGTACGCTAGTACTAGGGTGCAACAAGCAATTCGAAGAGAATTTGCATATATTTTTGATGCTTCTGCATATCCTGGAATTCCTAAAATTGATTTACGCACAATTGATAACACACCTTTTGTTGCCGAAGGGATTGCTGTAATGCCGATTGAAGTGATGCACCACACTTTACCTGTTTTAGGATTTAGGTTTAGAAATGTTACATACATCACCGATGCTAATTATATTTCTCCAGTGGAAAAGGAAAAAATTAAAGGGAGCGATGTGCTTGTTTTAAATGCCTTGCGTAATGAAAAACACATTTCGCATTATACATTAGAGGAGGCCCTGGAACTCATTCAAGAATTAAAACCTCGTCAGGCCTATCTTCTTCACATTAGTCACCAATTGGGAAAACACGCTGAAGTTGAAAAATTATTACCGCCAAATGTTAGACTTGCTTACGATGGCTTGAAAGTTCATATTGTAGATTAAGATTAGAAGAGTAGTGGACTTGCACTTATTCAATATTTTAGTAGTTTTTTTCATACTGCGAATCCTTTCAAGTTTCGTTAAATGAAAAAAGCCCCATCGCTGAGGCCATTTCAAAAAACAATATGCTATTTAAGCTGCTTTTGCAACCGATGGCTCATCCATCATTACAATATCATTTACAACAATTTCTGTTAAGCTGTGTTTCTTACCGTCTTTGTCTTCCCATGTTCTGTTCACAAGGCGTCCTGTAATTCCTACTTTTCTTCCTTTAAATAAATATTGTTCAGCTATGTCAGCTTGCGTTTCCCATGCAACAAGGTTAAACCAATTGACAGAAGATTTTGTTTCACTCCCTTGTGTTTTGTAAGATACATTCGCTAGTGTGAAGCGGGCCACTTTTTTTCCTGTTGAGGTTGATTTTACTTCCGGATTCATTCCTAAATTCCCGATCAACTGCACGTTGTTGCGTTTCATTTCCATTTTCATTCTTGTGATTTGTTTTAAAAATTAATAATTGTTTTATATATACTCAATTAAATAATGTTCTGTTTTTTTTGATTGCGTTCCGTGCTTTGTTTTTGTTTTTTCATCAGGACGTCAATTCAAATTATTTCAGGACGATATTTTTTTGATGGTGCAAAGATGTGGTGTCGATTTTTACTTATTCGGCTCATAAACATTTATAGTCGACAGTAAATGGTTGTTGTCGGATATATGATTGAAATACAATACATTAAACTAAATTTTTTATTTAGTACCAATTTGAAGTTTGGCATAATTCATCTAATTATATTATCTTTAATACTGAAAAACTATTTAATATTGTTTCAATTATTTATTAAAATGTACAAATTGAAAAAAATCACAGCCTTTTTTTTAATAGTACTTCCTGTATTTTGGGGTTGTAATAATGATGTTAATGATAGCGTAGTACCTGCTGATGGAGTTCGTGCAGTTTTGTTCGTGCAGCACCATGGAATTCCCATTCCCAATGCAAGTGTTTTTTTAAAAATTGGAACTTTAGTTTTTCCGGGAACAGATACAACACTTTACGATTCGCGTTTTGTTACCGACTTGAATGGGCAGTATATCGTTAGTGGTTTACCAAATGGCCAACAAGCGTATACTTTTTATGCCAAAGGAATTGATCCTGGTTGGGATTCTACAAACACAACTCCAGTATGGGGGTATCAATTTTTAATGACCGACACAAGAATAGGTGAGGTATTGGATTATGCCGTTTCGATTCCTGTAAGCGAATAATATTGATTTCCGCATCTAGTTCTAATTTAGTATTTCAATTCATTAATTAGACGCTGTCCCTAATGTCCGATCTGCTCATAAATATTTTTTTTAACATTAATTTCTTATTGCTTTATAAATTTTTGAGTTAAGAAATTATTGTTTAATCTTACTTGTAAAAAATAGATACCATTGGTTAATGTTTCAACATCAATTGTAGCGTTCCTGATTTTAGATTTTGTTAAAACTAATTCACCCAATAGATTAAATATTTTTATTTCTGCATTTTGTAAGTCAATATTTGATTGCAATGTGATTGTTGTTGAAACTGGATTTGGATATACAGTAAAATTAGTTTCTGTTATTTCTTTTATTCCTGTGTTTACTTGTGTGTAAGTACCACTGCGATATTTCACTGTTCCACTTGCATCATCTTGCCATACCACAAAAATATTTCCGTTACTCATGGCTACATCTGTATTGGTTATGTTGCTTACATCTACTGTATCATAGGCAGCAGTAAATCCGTTTGCAATATCATTTGTAAATAAAATAGGAAGTTGCACTACAGTACTAACAATTTGTCTCCATACAATTGCCATGGCGGTTCCATCTGTTGCAATACGTGGGTAATTCTGTTGGCCTAGCCCTGTGATTGGTCCTGTAAGATTTGAAACAGTGTTTACTGCTCCTGTGCTGATTGAAGATTTGCTTAAATAGGTTCTGTAGTTTCCGCCCATCCCATTCATAAAAGTTGAATACAATGTGTCACCAATTATCACTCCATCGGGCCCAGTTGCCGGACAACTCATCAGCATCCAATTGTTATTATCTACAGCAAAACCACTTGCGAATGATGTTGCATTGTTTGTTGAAATACCAGTCCAAGTATCCCGAATGTTTGTGTTGTTATTTCGGTAAAGCATTGAACAAGTATTTCCGCTAGAAACAATTGCACCAGGACAACAATCACAAACCTCTGCTGAATTTCCCCAGCCGCTTGCTTTTACATCTGTTGAAAATGTATTTCCATAATCTGTTGACTTTGTAACTACCCAACGACTATCTCCAAAAAAGGAATCGAATTTCATAAAACCTACAATGGGATTTCCTGTTGCATCGGTTGTAATTGTCGGGAAACGGGAAATACTGTCTGCAATATGATCGACCTGCAAAGGTGATGAGAAAGTCATTCCACCATCGAAGGATTTTACGATGTAAATATGTCTTGCTGTGTCGGCTTCTGGAATTTCTTTCATCACCACAAATATTGTGTCGCCATGAGAGGCAATGTCCGCTCCCATCCAACTTGCTGCTGCAACGCTAAGTGTGCCGTTTAATTTTACTGGAGTGGTAAACATTGTTCCTGACCAACGCGAAAAGAATACAGATGCATCACTCATTCTACCCCAAATGACTAATGGATTTCCAGAACGGTCTAAAGTCATTCTTGGGTGCATGTTGCTGTACGTGTTGGTGGAAATATTCATTCCCATGGACCAAGTAATTTGTGCATTTGAAGAAATACAAAATACAATTGCTAAAAGGGTAAAAAAATATTTCATTTTTTGATTATTTTTTTGGTGAAAGATTTTTTGTCAGCAATGATTTGAACAAAATAAAGGCCGCTAGAAAAATTTACAGTTTCCACATTTAAGTTTGTAGTTGCTTGTGCTGAATAAATTTTTTCTCCCAATGAATTAAAAATGATGACAGAAAAAATTTTGTTGTCAGCTGATGTGATAGTTAGAAAATCGTTTGCTGGATTAGGAAAAACAGCGAAATTATTTTTCTCTATTTCTGAAATGCTTGTTGCTGTTGTATCTATCACTTTAAAACTACCCATCATTCCATCATCTTCGTGATGCAGTAAATGGCAGTGATACATATATGGAATGCTGTCGTCAGCAAAATCTTCAAACTTTGTAATGAATTCTACATATTGCATTGGCATTACGAGCACAACATCTTTTTTCCCCTGCTCATAATTTGGAACTGGTCCACCATCTATATTTAAAATATAAAAGTGCATATCGTGTATGTGAAATGGATGTGCAATGCCTGTGTTATTGGTTACTCTCCATTTTTCAGTTGTGTTGAGATAGACAGTTTCGTTTATTGTGTTCATATCAAAATGGACTCCATTAATGTTAAAGGGGCCTGCTACTTGACATTGAGCACACATCATGGTATCGGGTGCAAGGTTGAAATTTCTTGAAACAGAGAAATTTGTCCATGGTGTATTTGTGCTAAGTGTTGTTGGCATTGTTGTAATAGGATTTCCTGTTTGTGCGACAACATTGATTTGAAGTATTCCAAAATCAGCACCATTTAAAGGATTTAAATTATAGTCTGGAATATTTCCTCCCATCATTCCTGTAACTGTTGTTGCCCCATAAATTCCATTAGGAAACTCAGAACTGAAACTATTTAAATAAATAGTTTGTCCTATCATACCTTGCAGGTCAAGCAATATTTCAGCTCTCTCACCGGGACTTAATCTTATTCGTGTTAATGTAATTGCACTGTCAAGCAAACCGGCATCAGTGGCAATTAATTTGAAAGGTTTGTTAGCGGTGAAACCAAAATTATAAACTCGTGATGATGATCCATTGAGTAATCGCAAACGAATAACCTGTGCAGGTGCATCAAGGAAAGGATTTACTGTTCCATTAACACATATTGCTGTATCCAATTCTGTTGCAATAGCAATCTGGTTAAGAACGTCAAAGGCCTTTGTCTGAACAATAATCGGAAAATCATCTGTTCCGTAAGTTCTCGGAAGTGTCAATCCAGCTTCGATGCTGTCTTTTATTATTATCATTCCTGCAATACCTTTTGAAACATGTAGATCAGTTTTGTTATCACCGTGCGGATGATACCAAAATGTACCCGCTGAATTTAAAATTTGAAAATTCGGACTCCATGTTGTTGTTTGCGCAATAACCTGATGGGGACCTCCATCATCCATTGCCGGAACATGTAAACCATGCCAGTGAATGGTAGTTGAATTTCCAAAACCAGTGAGGTTGTTGGTAACATTCATTGTTACCCAATCCCATTTATTAACAATCAATGTCGGGGCAAGTAACGCACCGTTTATTCCGTAAGTAGGTGTGTTGATGTTTGTATAAAATTGTGTTGTCCCGTTTTGAATATTCAGGTTGAATGTTGTACCTGTAAGTGTTGGTGGAATGAACAATGCGTTTTGAGCAAAAGAAATAGCAGTAGCCGTAAGTATCGTGCCTGCTGCTAAAATTATTTTTGAAAGAATTGTCATGCTTAGTGTTTTAATATGAGTTTTTGTATTGCAGTTTTTCCATTCACATGTATACGGATAAAATAATTTCCGTTTGGCAATGCAGTAGTGTTGAATTGCTTTGTGATAATTCCATTTTGTATTTCATCAGAAATAATAGCAACCTGCTTTCCAGTGATATCAGTAATATCAATCAGCAAATTTGAGGTTCCTTTCAAATCTATATTGATAGAAATATTTTCGCTTGCAGGATTTGGGAACACACTGAAAGCATTTACTCCAATTGGCAAATCATCAATACTTGTTGCGTTGAACAAAGCCAAAATGCTATCTCGCATAATAGTAGTGTCGCTGGTTGCAAAACTCTGCGTTGAAAACATCACTCTGCGATTTGGCGCTGCACCACCAAGTAAAACAACAGTCGGCATGCCGAATCCACCATAATTGGCAACCTGAGTAGCTCCAGTGCTATAAGGTGCATAAAATGGAACTCCACTTGTTGTAACCCAGGAAGAAGTGGCCGCGCAGGTAGTAGTGTTGTTAAACGGCATTGCATAACCAGTAACCATTCCTGGATAATTCAACATTACATTATTTGCCATTGCTTGTACTTTTTGTGCAGGCGGTGGGCAAGTTCCGCAACTTGGCATAAAGAAGAAAATAACTACTGCTTTACCTGCATCAAGGTCGGCAAATAAGTCGTGTGGGTTTCCGTTGCAATCGTTACCCGATAATTGCATTGGCGTTTGAGCTTTAGAAATCGACATGACGAACATCAAAGCGATTGAAATTAGAATTGATTTTTTCATTTGAATTTAGTTTTAAGTATGACTCATTAAAGGTACGTCATTTTTTTTCTCCATCAATTGTATGAGTCACCCCTCCACCAAGGCCTCCCCATCTTAAATAGAGATGTATTTTTTCTTTTCCGTCAAATTCCCCATTACAATAGTGAGAAGGGAAATTTGACAATATATTCTCTTTGTCTATTGTTAGCATTATGGAATTATCATTGGAATATTCAATTAGAATTTCATCATCATTTGTGCCATATTTTATTTTCCCAAAAAATATTAAGGAGTCATGGTAATAATAACCTACACTGTCTGTATTGAATTCGGTTCTATCTACTTTAAATTCCCATTCTCCTAAAAATTTGTTTCGATAATTAAATGGTTCCTTTTTACAATTTGTAAAAATTAGTAGTCCCAATAGCAGCCAATATATTTTTCTGTGTATTTTCATTTCGATTGCTATCGATTCGATCTGTATTTTTCGATTTTATAATTTTATTTTATAATCGTACTTTGAAACCAGCGTTGAAAACAATGCCATCCAGCGGTGCCCAAACTTCAGTGAACTGCGGTGTGTTGTATGGTGATGAATTTAAACTACCTAAATTTGTTTGTCGAAAATTGGTAAAGTTTTCTACATTACCAAAGTAGGTAAAGTTTTTCCAAGTGTATTCTACAATTGCACCATAAGTCCAAAAGTCCTTTGTCTTTGTCCCGTTGGAAAGTGTCTGACTGCTTTTAAATTCATAATCAAGTCCGATTCGCCACTTGCCAGGAAGTGCATAAAGTAAATCACCTTTTAAACTGTGATGCGGAGTAAGCGTCAAGTCGGAAATAGTGTCGTTGAAATGATTGGTCGCATTGGTGTAAGTATAGCCAACAAATAAAACAAAATTATAAAATCCGAATTTGAAAAATGTTTCTCCTCCATAACTTTGTGTATATCCATTTGCATTCATAAAATGAAAAACTCCGCTTGCGCTTCCTGTGTCTGAAATGATTACAGGTTTGTCAAGATGGGTGAAGAAAAACATTTGATTGATATTGATAAAACAATTGTCTCCGATTGTTGTTTTGAATCCGATGTCAGCGTTGGCACCATAAGATTGTTCAGCAATTACTTTTTGCTTGTCAATTGGTAATACATTCTGATAGCCGAGCAATTCCGCCTCTTGGTTAAAGATTGTAGGGTTACGATAGCCCATGCCACCGCCAATTCGTGTGGTGAGTTTCTGTGTCCACTTGAACAGTGCTGAAACTCTTGGCAATGCAAAAAACTTTCCAGCTATAACATAATCTCCTCTGAAACCTGTTTCAATAGAGAGTTTCTTCCCGATGTCAAAAACATAATTGGCAAATGTACCTATGGTTTTATATTCTTCGTTTCGCATTAACGAGCTTTGCAAACTGTCTTCCCAAAAATTGTCGCTGTAAAAGTTCAATCCTGTTATCAATACATTTTCTTTTTGGCGAAAAGTATATGCCACTTCTGAAAAAGTTGAAAGTTGTTGTCCTGAAAAGCGATATTGCTGCAATGCTTTTGACGGTGTGATTTCCAGTGCCCGTTGAAAATTATTGAAACTATTTCGAACTGTCAATGAACTTTTTTCGTTTAACTTGTGATCAAATTTAAGTTGTGTTGTAACACGCTTAACGTCGTTCTGTTCTTTGTAAAAATGATTTGTGTCTGCGTATTGGTTATTCAATAAAAAAATGTCACCACCTTGCCTTATTTCATTTGTAAAAGTTCCACCCAATGTAAGTTTTGACTTGTCGGTGAAGTAGAAAAAAAGTTTTGGATTTAAATTATATTTTGTTAATTGTGGTAGATCGGTAAATCCATCTTTATCTGCGTCAAAATAGGTATGCGTATTTCGTTGTCCAAGCAAAGTGAAAGCAATTTTCCCTGTTCTTCGGCTCAAAAAAGCGTTCACATCAAACGCACCAATGTGAGAACCGTTCAAATGCAAAAGTGTTTCTTCATTTGTTGGCTCTTTTGAAATCAAATTGATCAAACCAGATATTGCACCACCACCATACAAGGTTGATGCACCTCCTTTAATATATTCTACTTGTCGTAAATCAAGCGGTGGAATTTGCATAATACTCAAACTTCCTGAAAAGCCGCCGTAAAGTGGAAATCCGTCTTTCAGAATTTGTGTGTATCTGCCGTCAAGTCCTTGTATCCGCACATTGGCTGTGTTACTTGTCGCAGAAGTTTGTTGCACTTGAATTCCTGTGCTGTGTGTAATCAAATGAGCAATTTTACTCGGATCCATAGTGCTGGCTTCATCAATTTCTTCTGTCAAAACTTCCACTCGTGTCGGAATGTTGTCAATGGTTTTATTTCCTCTTGTTGCTTCAATTATTATTTCATCCAATTGACCAATAACTTGTAAAAGCAAAATTGTCTGGGGTGAATTAGTTGATATTGGAAAAATATATGTTTGCTCTAATTTTTTATAGCCGATTGAACTAAATACAATTGTCTGCTCACCATCAGGGATGTTATTGATTGTAACTTCTCCGTTTACATTTGAACTTGCTCCTTTGCTTGTTCCTTTATGAACTGCTGTCACACCAACTAAGTTTTCTTGCGTAGTGCTGTTCTTCAAAATAGCTTTGAAAGTATTTTGACTAAATGCAAAACATATATTCAATGTTGCGAGCAGTAGCAGTATTGTTTTTTTTGTCATTTAACTTATGTTGGTATTTTATTGTTTTTATTACATGTAATGAATTGCGGCTACAAGATAAGGCGAATTCGAAAAACAGTACTGCCAAGTCACCTGTAAATTAGTAATTGTACCATTTTTTATTCTGCTTTACAGCAAAAGTAAAGTTGATATAAACGAATTAAAAATGTACAATCATTCTTACACTTAACTGTCTATTTGTTAAATAATTTGGAATAGCATAAGATCTTCCAGTCACATCTTTTACCCAGTAGTAGGAAAGTGTATTTTGTATTTGAAGCAGATTGAAAACCTCAACTCCCATCCATAGCGATTTCATAAAATGAAAAGGATTATTTTTACTTAATGGTTTTTCTGCTTTTATAATTTGATAGGAAAATCCAATGTCCACTCGTTTATAAGGCGGCATTCTAAATATGGCTTTGTATCGCTCATGTGTTGGTGGACCAAATGGTAATCCTGTTCCAACGATTAATCCAAGATTCATTTTACAGTCGGGCAGAATAGGTAAATAATCTTGGAAGTATAATGCAAATGTTAGAAATTGTTCTGTTGGTCGAGGAATCATTCCTGGAATTTGTATAATGCTATCTTGACGCACATTATTAAAAGTGTATCCTGGAATAATTGTATCACCATCTGAATTTAAATAGAGATAATAATTATCGTTGTATAAATCTTCTTTTGTTTGAAGAATAGACAGGTTGGCCCATGACTCAACACCATTTACAATTTGTCCATTTAATTTTAAATCGAGCCCATAAGCGTAACCATGTGATAGGTTTTTGCCATAATATCTAATTCGAACATCATTTACTTCGTATGGAATTAAATTGTCGAGGTACTTATAATATCCTTCTACAATAAATCGCATTGGTCTGTTCCAGGCCTTAAAGCTCCAATCGCTGCTCAATACACCATGCACTGATGTTTGGGCTCTAATAGATTCATTTATTGTTCCATCGAAGCCACGGAGCTCTCGGTAAAAAGGTGGTTGACTGTAAAGGCCAGCTGCTGCTTTAAAAATAATATTTTTTTCCCAGTTTGGTTTAAAGGTGACTTGTCCGCGCGGACTTACAATGATTTGATTATTCAAGTCCCAATAATTTGCACGAATTCCAAATGTTGCTGAAAGTTGAGATGAATCTTTTAAAACACTTAAATAACGAACTTGCGCATAGCCCATCACTCTGTTTGAAAATAACTGTGCCTTACTTTTTACAACTTCTTGTAAATCGAGACTATTAGTTGGTTGGTAGGGGATAGAATAGCCCGCCGAGTCCACGTTATTCCATTCACTCAATTCATCTGTTATCCGGTCGTTTTCAAAACGTGCACCAAATTGCCAGGTAAATTTTTCTCCAGTTCTCCAGGTTTTTATTTCTGCATTATTTACCCATGCATCTAAATAATTTCTTGCATGATTTAAAAATGTTCCCACGCCACGGTTAAAAGAAACCTGTCCAAAAGTTGGCTTGCCAAAATCGGCCTCTAGTTGGTCAATGTAATATTGACCTTGAATATCGAACGTTTCTGATTCATACGTGTTGAACGATGATATTATAAATTTTGTGCGCCAATGCTGGTGGTTGTCAAAATTGAGTGATAAAGCATTGAATAAAGTTTGAAATCGATTGATTGCCTGGCCATCGAAATAAACAGTAAAACGCAAAGCGTTATTTAATGTTCCAAAGTCAGTTTCTCTTGTTGCAGGAATTAAGTTGTAACGATTTTCAGCATACGAGCCCAAATAGTCTATCGACCAATTATCTGTAAAATTATAGGTTACTAAAGTTTGAATGTCATTGAATTTTACATTGTAATCTCCTTTTGTATCGAGTGATTGCAAAAGATAACGATTTGATTTATTGCGTATGCCAATCATCCATGTTAGTCGCTTGTTTTTATTTGCACCTTCTACCTCTGCATTAAAACCTAATAAACTTGCTGATGCAACTCCTTTGAATTTGGATGGTGTTCGGTATTTTATGTCAAGCACCGAAGACATTTTATCGCCATATTTTGCTTCGAATCCACCTGTGGAAAAAAGCACACCTTCGGTCATATCCACATTCACAAAACTTAATCCTTCTTGCTGGCCTGAGCGTGTTAGAAACGGGCGGTAAACTTCAATGTCATTTACATACACTAAGTTTTCATCAAAATTTCCTCCTCTAACGGAATACTGGTTACTTAACTCGTTGCTTGATTGTGCACCTGCAAATCGGAGAATGGCTGAGATGTCAACACTTGGTCCTGGCAGGTGATCGAATATATGCGTTGGTATAAAATCGGCAGAGCGAATGGTGTCAATAATTTCAACTACACCACCTATAATTTTTTTCTTCTTTAATAAAATAGTCATTCGGTATTTTTCACCTTCAGAAAGTTTTAAGGTCAATCTGAAAGCAGTGTATCCTGTGCTTGTTGCTGCAATGGAAATATCTTTTCCTGCTGGTATTGTAATTTTAAAATTACCTTTTGCATCAGTGTATATAGCATCTTTACTGCCTACGTAACCAACGTAAACATTTTCTACACCAGAGCCGGCAGAGTCTTTTACAGTTCCTTCTACTGTTGCTGTCTGTGAATTTATAGTTGTAAAAGAAAATAGAAAAAATAAGGACAGAAGTATTCGTAGAGAAATGAAGTCCTTAGCTTTTATAAAAAAGAATTCCTTGAAATGAAAAATAGTCATGCAGATTGGAATCTTTTTTAATTTCCTTTAAGTTCACCATTACGAATTGCTTTTAGGAACTGGGCCCAGGCAATAGGATTCAATAAGTTGTTGGGAGGTTTTTGTCCTGCGTAATAATTTTTATTGGTTTGTTGTTGCATGGAGGATCTGTAAATCATGCCAGCATCCATTGCTACACTTTGTGCTACTCGAATCATTTGTGCTTGTGCTAAATTATACCGCGCTCGTTCTAAATTGTCTCCCGGTATATCTGAATTTAAAAAAGCATTTTTGAATTGCTCTTTCGAAGGCCAAGGATAAATAACAGCCACTTGCAGTAAAATTGTATCAATGCGTAGGGCTTGTACATGCGTGTAGTGATTAGTTGAAATTGTATCTGAGATTATAAAGCCAGCTCTGTGGTACCCAAGTGCGTAAAAATCGAGCGTATCATTTGGTTCTACCACGAATGAATAATATCCATTTTCATTGCTGTATACACCACGTTCTTTGTTCCGTATGATGATTGCGACATAGGGTAGTGGAGTTAGACTGTCAGCGTCAACAGCAATTCCAGAGAATTGAATAACATTTTTTTTGGGGATTAAATTTACTTGAGAATGCGCAAGAGTTGGCAAGGCCAAGCTAAAAGCACAGCTAATCAATAACTTAACGCAAATTGTGTTGAATGACATCCCTCAAAATTAAGTAATTATAGGCAACAAACTCCTTTAACTGATTTAAGGACGTATTATTGTAGGAATGGTGTTCATTTTATTTAAAAAAGCTAGCTAATAAAGTGCTATTTTATCGGTAATGCAATCGAATACCAAACATTCCTACCAAACCATTAGTTGAAGGGTAAAGCATGGGTTTTACTTGTAAGGATAACTTATCGCTCACGTCGAAGGTTTTTAGGTGAGCGTCAACGGTGGCATCAACAATTTGCAAGGTATAGAGTGCTGCCATGCCAATGATGGTTAAATCTCTGTAACGTTGGTAATAATTTTTTAGCGTAACTAAATTATCATCTGAATAATTTTGAAAATTATCATTGGTAGTTGGATCATCGTCGTATCGGTAATGTAGGGCATTTCTATATTCATTATAAATTTTATGATTAAATGAAAATCCATAAACAAGCCCGGCAAACCCTGCGTATATAATTGGAGTTTTCCACCATTTGTGATT
>Ga0208960_1000133_pt1 | contig 39628 bp, 25 predicted proteins | sample GreLakmeON33MSRF_FD_187703 | JGI IMG/M metagenome (GOLD analysis project Ga0208960, IMG submission 187703) | Freshwater lentic microbial communities from great Laurentian Lakes, MI, USA - Great Lakes metaG ON33MSRF (SPAdes) | ecosystem: Environmental > Aquatic > Freshwater > Lake | place: Great... | reverse complement strand
TCCAATAGCTGTAACTGGATCTGTTAGTATAGAATTAGCCACTCATGAAAAAACAGATTATGAAGTAGCTTATTTTGATGATACTGATACAAAATGGGTTAGATTGGCTAATAGAACTGCGTATTATGACTTATCAAGTTTCAATACAGAGTCACTAGAATTAAACTCGAAAGATTATCTTTTGGATATTTATGAAAATCCAATAAAACAAGTTACTCTTTATGGCGGTTCTTCTGATTTATCTAAGTATGAGGTAATTGGAAGTGAAAATTTCAATTATGTACTGAAGAAATTTGATAAAGTTTACGAAGATCTTACTGATTCTACTAATGATATTTATCCAACAGTGACAAATATTATCATTGGAGCTACAGCAAGAAATAGCAAAACTTATGTCTTGCAAATTAAAGAAACTCCATCAGCAGCTTGGAAAAATGTCTTTGAAAATGTTGCTGATACAGAAACATTAGATTACTTAAATTTCACATTTGACACCCCATTGAAGCTATATGCAGCAAGACTTTTCTACAGAGGTGATTACTTCACTATTGATCAAACTGCTGATTTAACTCTTGCTGCTTATGATAAATATTCTAATGTCGTATCTGCTCAAATTTCTAGATACGCAGATTTCAGAGATGCAGTGGACTTTCCAAATGCTGATTCAAAAGGTTTTATTGAATTTTCATATGGGGAAACAACTTTTTCAAATGTTGACTTAGTGAATGCTCCTTTCTTATGGGACAAAAAGCTGTTCAACTCTTCAGCTGAAATAAATGCAATCGTTTCCTTTAATGACAAAATTTTGATAGCTGCAAGTAATAAAATGTTTGTTTATAAAGATGGAGAAGTTTATCAAGTCCTTAGTGAAAGCCTTGTTGATGAGAGATATCAAATTACTTGCCTATATGTTTATAATGGAAGGGCATATGCTGGTACTAACAATGGCTTATTGTTTGTATCTTATAATGGTGAATTCTGGAGTGTTGTAAATGCTAAACAGCCTTTACAACAAACTGCTTATAAAACCATCAAACCGATTACATCATTAACTTCAATTGGAGAAGATCTTTATATAGGAACGACAAAAGGTGATACTGCTGTAGCCTCTGTTTACAAATATAATGGCGCTAAGTTAGAAAAGATTAGAGACTTTAGTTCTTATGATCAGGTCTCAAGTCTTGCAGCAAAAGATTTCACATTATTTGTAGGCTTAGGGGGCGCTTTTGGTTCAGATGCTAGCGCTATATATAAATACTCAAATTCTGAATGGAACCAGACCTTAACTTCAGACTTTGATAATGTAGAGGCACTTAGCAAATCAGTTACAAGAGCTTCTGTTGTTGCTGCATTTAGGGGTGGTCAAATTTGGGAATTAACATATCAAGATAATATTCCTAAAACGTGGAAGAAAATTTTCGATACATACGCTGATCATGTATTTGCAATTTATGATGATCCAAATGGTAATTATCTTTACATATCAACTGACAATGGTGTTTATGGATATTTCAAGTCTGCAAATGGGTTTAAGAAAATAACTTCATACAATTATGAAACAAATTACCTAAACAAAACCTTCAGATCCTACACTGCCTCAACAGGAATTACATGGACAGATATAGCAGACATTGAAAGCTACAACTACATAGCTGGATATGCTCAAACAACTGCTATTAATTTTGGAGCATCAGGAACAGCAATAACATTCTCTTCAGCATTTACATACCCATCATTAACTTTAGAAGGCGCAATCAAGGCTGAAAAAGATGGAGCTTGTACATTCCGAGTTGATTCAAGTGTAGGTTTTAATTTGTTCTTGAATGACATTATTCAAATAAATAATTTTAAGAGCACTACAACATTAGAAACAAAATACTCAACTAATACATTCACTTTAACAGAAGGCGATTATGTAAAATTCAAGCTTCAAACATATAATAATGTTGGCACAGGAACTACACTAAGAGTTTATTGGCAGAAGAGTTCATCTGATACATACGAGCTTATTCCATCTACACAATTCTTTGGTGTAAGTAAAATTAAGGCTGTTTCATCTATTGGAAACACTTTTTACGGGGCAGGACAAGATGGTTCGATTTACCAATTCCTACCAACACCATATGAAGATAACACCAGAAATGTTTATGTAAGATTCAAAGATCAAGCTGGCAATGTTCAAGGTATTGTATTACCTGCTCACACCCAGCCTTTTGAATTATTGTCAGATAAATTGCTACAAACTTCTAATGTTTCAAATAATCCAGCGTCATTTATTCAAAATGAAATTACAAGCATAGTGTCTAATTCAAACACTACAATTAATCCTATTACTGGAGAAAAACAAAACAGTAATACTGATTTACCAACACAATCACAAGTAAACAATAATACAAACACTAACACTAATACAAACACAAATTATAATAATCAAGTATTAAATACAACTAATAATAATGGTGTTATTTATCAAATTGTCAAAAATGCAGATAATTCATTATCAAGAAGAAATGTTTACATTCCACCATCAAGATTATATCCTATCTATGCTCCTGACAAAAAAATTAGAGAGCATGGAATTTATGAGCCACAACCTATATATGTTCCAAATTTAATAGGTTGGAGTGAGCTAGTTGCTTTAATTTTGAATAAATACCCAGCAAGCCCAGATAGTAATCTTGATAATGGAACTGCTATAAATATTTATATTAAATCTGGCGACACAAGATCTGCTTGTTTAGCTGCAAATTATAGCACCGCATCTTCTCTTTCTTCTATAAATGATGCTTTTGCCTCAACAACAGCTCAATCATTAAGTGTAGATTTATCTTCATATTCCGGTAAATGGCTTCAGTACAAGGTGGAATTAATCACATCTTCTAAAAATCTTACACCTGAATTGCTTTCTGTTGCATTAACTTATAATGCATCACAGGGAAGTTATTTCTTTACCAGAATATTTGACACAGAAAACTATGATTCAGCAATTCCAAAAATTAAAAGAGGTTTGCTTACCTCTAATGAATTAAAGAATAATGGAAGTATAGTTTACGGATATACAACAACCGATGCTGCAAATGAAACATTTAACTTTGATAATTACACAATAATTACCCCTAACAAAACATTTGAATTATCAGAAGCATCGAGCAAAATTAGATTTGGTATATTGCTTACTTCTACAACCAGCACTCCGTCTATAGTGTATGATTTTGCCGTACAACTTGATATAGGAGATGCTAATATCAAATTTATGCCTGAGTTGTAGCTAATAAATGTCTAATAGAACAAGTTTATATAAATTTTTATATTCCCAATTTGGAGATATATGGTATCCTGGTTACGATTATGAAAACATGCTGACTGTAGAAAGTCAGTTTTCAGGATTGTATTCATTCATAAAGCCTGGAATATTTTCAGGTTGGGATATAACTAAGCTTGCAGACAATAGAGCAGATCAACTCCTTTTGCTTGATGGATATAATGCAAATTCAAATAGTGAATATGGCGTAAAGATACAAGAACTAAATTTTGAATTTAGTATCACTGTTAAAGCTGCAACAACTTCTAACATAGTTCTTTCAGGAGGACAAACTATTGATGGAGTGGCAATATCAACTGGAGATATTGTACTTGTTAAAAATCAATCTACTGCTGCTAACAATGGAGTTTATGTAGCAAGTTCTTCTGCTTGGTCAAGACATAGCAGCTTAAATTCTTCTTCTGATTACAATTCAAACTTTATCATCTATGCGACTTCTGGCCTAACTAATGAAAAAACATTATGGATCGGTGCAGTTACAAGTGAAAATTTTACTCTTGGGTCTAGTAATTTATATTTTGACAATGCATTTAAACAGTGTGTAAAAGTATCTACTGGAAGAGGCATTGTTTCTAAATTTTCAGCTAAGACAGAAAAAGTTTACTATTTTAGATACACCTCAACTAACACATATTTTGCTTGGGCTGAACCTGGACTGTCAACTTTAAAGGATGAATATTGTAATATAACATCCCCGCAAGTTCCAGATGAAAAATATGATTCATATAATGAAGCAACATATTTAGCTTCTATTATTGTAGGGTCTGACACAACTTACAGTGATATTAAAATTGTATCTGATATTCTTTACACAGAAAAAAGGAATCAAATAAGTTCAGATCAAGGTGAGTTTCAAAAAAATTTACAACAAGCTTATCTTTCTCATAAACATTTAGGCGGAAGTAATCCAGAGCAAATTAACCTTCAAAATTATGTGTATCTGAAAGCATTTAATTATGATAACTTTGAAAATAATTTTGGCTCTTCGATATTTGTTCTTAGGTCTTTAGATGGATCTTTATTTATAGAAACATTAAATAATTATGGAAGCCCTATTGTTTCTCTTGATGGAACAGAACTAGATCAAAGTGAATATTCATTTGATTCAACAAGCGGATATTTAAGACTTTTCTTAAAAACAAGCATAAAGTCAACATCTTCTTTGTTTGTCATCCTTCCAAAAGCAAAAAGAGTTGCATTAATAGCAATCAATGCTTCATTACAAAAACTCACATCATCACTAACACTTGAATCATATGTATTGCTTTCTGATGGAAATATTACTCAAAAGATAAATGATGATAGCTCTATTTCAGATATATATTCAAGATTTGTTTGGTCAAATTATAAGTATAGAGACGCTAAAGTTTATTTAGATGGAGTCTTAGTTTCAAGTCAGCATTACAATATTAATCCTAGTTCTGGCACAATTTACATAAACAGATCGCTTCCTAATTATGATGATTATAATTTTGAAGATCTCGTAGTTTATGTTGATGAAAATTTTGATGAAGTTTCTGGATTATTAAATAATAACAATATTGATAACTTAGATGCATCACAAATAATTTCTGGAAAAGTAAGTCTAAACAATCTTAAACTTTATCACTCATCCAGAAATAGATATAAAGAGCAATTAACTTTTATCCCTGAAAAGTATTTGATATCAGGAATTGGCAGAACAATTCTTTATCCATACAATACATCTTCAAGCTTGCAGTTTTCAGATTCAATCTCAAAAATTTATGAATCAAATAATATAAATTCAAATTTAAGTTATGTATATGCTTCAAGTAATAGAGGATTACATTTACTTAACAAGATAAATAATTTGTCTATATTTGATCTAAATTGGAATAATGATTTAGGTAAAATTAAAGAAATTTTAGATGAAAATTATTTAGGATCTAATTATTTCAAAAAAACTTATTTACTTACATATGATGGAAACATTTACATCAAGAATGCAAGTAGCGTAAATAAAGTAAAACTTCCAACAAATTTAGCTGGACTGGCTCTTACATCATCAAGTTTATATGCTTCTACCGACAAATTGCAGCTAGGATCTGGTTCTGCAACAACATATGCTTGTAGAAGTTTTATCTACACTGGCAATTTAGGTGGTGTTTATTATGCAATTATTGAAGACAATCAAGTAGAAAATCAATGGACATGGAATGAAGTTTCAAGCATAAAAAATTCATCAGGAGCTATTGAAAACTTTTTTGATAATGTTGCAGATGTTAAAGAAATTTCAACCCTTAACACTGATTTTGTAGACGGTGACATTGATTTATTAAGTACAGATAGAAAAATTTATGTAGCAAGTACGGGTAATACTAGCAAAGGTTTATATTCTGGAACTTATGCTGGAATAAGTAAAGTATTTGATCAAGCTGTCAAAGGTATTTATGTAGTATCAGATGGCACGGATAATCTAAATAAAAACAGCTTAATTTGGTGGACGGACTATGCTGCTTATATTAGTCATTCTGCTTATTACACTGAAGATACGAATGGTAAAAGATGGACACTACCTCTTTCCTCAACAGCAAGCACAACAAATATTTTAGCAGCAACTACAAAAAAATTATTTGCCTCTTACTCTTCAATTAGTTCACCACACACCCTTACATATTATCCTTATGAAGAAGAAGGATTGGGAACAGTTAGTGCAAGCGGTTCAACAACAATAGTTAATGGTAATCTGACAAAGTTTACAGATTATGTTGGAATTGCTGTTAGTATTGGTATTGGAGCAACATCACAAACTACTGTTTCTCAATGGTATGCTATATCATCAATTGAAGCTGATAATAAAATAAATCTATCTCAAATATACTCTGGTGCTTCAATTGCCAACACTTCTTATGTAATTTCTTTATTAAAATCAGCATTCACTGTTGATGATTACACTTTCTCATCATTTGGTAGTTCTCAAACAGCCTTAGTAAAAAATCAAATAGACAAAAAAGAAAATGGTGTTTATTATGTTAGCACTTTAGGTTCAGCAAGCACAAATTGGGAACTTACTAGAGTTACTAATATTGGAACAACAGCAAATTCAAAACTTAGTATTATTAATGGGACTAAAAATCAACAAAGCATATGGTTCTTTGATCCATTTGTAAATTCTGTTAGTTTTGGGTCTACTACTCTCAATTACTATCCATATATATTAAAAATATATCAGAATTCAACTCCAGTAGGTTCAGCTTCATCATCAATAGTAAATTGCGTTACACAAAGAAAATATAAAACCTCAAATGGAAATGAATACTTAATTGGACACAGCAACGGTATAGCTCGTGTTGTTGATGTAAAACAAAGTGGAGATAATACAACATATGAAGAACTTTATTGGGAAAATAGTAATCAAGGTTCTGTGCAGTCAATTTATTCTTATGATGATGAGACTAACTACGGGAAGACAATCGTTGCAACAAATTATGGATTATTCATTGCAACTAATCTACTCTGGGATATATCGAATAGCCCATCTGCATTAAGCTCAACAAATTATAAGTGGACCAGAAGTAATAATTTATTTTCAAATAATGATGTGGACTTTACTGTATTCAATAAAGACTATCAACCTATCACTCAGTTTTCAATAAATGATCAATATCAGATTGTAAATGTTGGAACAAGCTATGTACCAGGTCAACAATTATTCTTTGAAAATTCTTTTACCAAATTTACAACTAATCCTTGGTATCCTGTAAATAATATACCAAACAATGAGAAAACAAGGGTTATGGCGTATATCAATGATTTGCCAACTCAAATACCTTTCTATACAAATTCATCTGATGGAGTTGTAAATTTCACAAAGTCTGTTGGTAAAGATAATTCCAATAATGTAACTTTAACAATTTCTAAAGATAATGCTAATAACGATTATGGAACAAAACCTCATAGTGCTATCTTCCAACCATTAGCAAAATCATACAATTCAATTTCTGTTTTAGTTAATTCTGTTAGTGGCGGGGATTCTGTAATTTATGTTAGTAATCAGATTTTAACAGATACCAAATTCTTATTACTTAAGAATCAGACAAATAATTCTGAAATTGTTTACATCAAGTCAATAGATAATAGTGTTTACCCAATCCAAGTAACATTACATTATGAACTTAAATCTGTATTTTCTGCTGGTTCATTAATTCACAAAGTTAACGATGATGTATTATCTAACTTGGAAGATGATTTGTATTTTGCCCATGCTCAGACAAGATATTATCAATCATCAAATGAAGCATCAAATATATTAAATTTATCTAATAAAATTAAGTCGGGCATATCCACAGTGTTTGATTGGGCCTCTCCGGTTATCACTCAAACAGATACTAGAGGATTGAAAGAAACTATCAGGGTTCAGAATTTTATTACTGATTCATTATTTGATTCCACAAATTCTGATTACAAAAATAGAACTCAATTAGTACCATCTTTATCTGATATTGAAATTGATCCGGTATTGATCAAAAGTTCTTCCGATATCAATAAAACAGGTACAGGTTCAAGAATTGCAACTAATAAAGGTATCTGGAAATATGATTCTGGATACTGGATGTTAGAAAATAAACTAGATATTGGATATGATGTTAATTATCTTAAATACAATGCCTCTCTTGAACTACTAGCTGGAACTTCAAATGGATTGTGGAAGCTTGTAAATAGTACTTGGACAAAACAAAATTCTTTTGAACATAAGCAGAATGATTTTCTTACTGGCTTTTTAGATGGAGAATTGTTTGAGGCTTATGCTAGTTCAAATGGTTTATCATTACATTTGACCACTTCACAAAAAATATTCAAATCAGACTACTTGAAAATTTCTCAAGGCAAATCCATCAATGGCTTGTTTTTAGATTCTTACAATAAAGTAGTCAACGGTGTTCTAAGTACTAAGAGTGTGTTGCATGCATGTGGTGATGACGGATACTTTACTTTAGTTAAAACAAATCAAACATCTACTTTCTCATCATTCTTGCAGTCTAGAAAAATGTTTGCTTCTGGAAATCCTCAAGGTGTAACAACCTACTATAAGAGCTTTGTCCCTTATAGCATTCCTTCAGTTCCGTCAAGATCTTTATTTGCTAATTCATTATTTATTCTTACTGATGATGGCATATTAAAAGTAAAAAACTGGAAATATTGTTATCCAGAGGATGTAAATTCAAGCGATTTCATCTTAGAAGAAAGATATTTGCGTGGAAGAAATTGTTTTAGTTATGCAATAGACACTGATGCTGGAATTGGACTCACGCTTGGAAAATCTAAGATCTATATTGGTACTGATAATGGTGTTTACAGATCTGTAAATGAAGGCAACAGTTTCTATAAAACTCAAAATATTGGAAGCAATCCTGTTTGTGTCTACGATCTAAAAGTTTTTGAATCTACATTCAATACCATAACTCAAAATGTCCTAGTAGCATTTACAGACAACGGAATTTGGTACACAATTGATGATGGAGATAATTGGTATAGGACTGGTACAAACACTGATGATTCTTTATCTCCAGTTACGTTCGCTAGTATTCCAACATTAGATGAAAAATTTATTCCTAGTGATGTTGGGACTACAGGTTACTTAGCGCAGTCATTCACTTCTTCATCAACAGCTAGTACAATTGATAAGGTTTCTGCTTATATAACAATAAGGCCACAAGACACGCTCTCTCCATCAACTTACAACAGCGCATTAATAAATAACACACTAACTGCATATGTGTATTCATTAGATGTTAATGGTCTTCCTGACACACAACTAGCTTCATCAAGTCCTGTTATTTCATCAGGAATAAATACTAGTGGTTTTACTTCTTTCTTGTTATCTAGCGCATTAGATATACCTGGCACTGGAGCTTCAAGTTTAGCTTTAGTAATCAAAGAAGTGACAAGTGCTGTTCCATTATTTAGATGGAAAAAATCTTCATTTGAAAATCCTTACACTTCTGGTAAATCTTTGTATAGCGCAAATGATATTACTTGGAGTGGAATTAATACAAGCTTTGATTTCTTCTTCAAGGTTCATTACGATAATAATTTTGCACCTACTGAAACTATCACTGTAATAGGAAACAATGATAATACAGAAGTTAATTGGGAGCTTGGAGAATACACTGGTCTTGTTGTAAATGATGATGGGTATCTTAAGCTTGATTCTAAATTTGTATCTCCAATTGTATTTGATGACTCTCAATCAATGTCAAAATTGCTTTCAGATAATGATTACAAGATAAAGTTTAATAGCATTGTTGATACATTAACATCTAGAGTAAGAAAGACCGTTACCTCATATACAAGTCCTGGTGATACATACAATAATGATTTCAATTTGTATGATTTATGGTCATTTGGTACATCAGTAAAACATGTAAGCTCGACAGGCTTCACAGGATCAGGAACGGCAATTACAAACGGAATTACAAATTTACGTTTGGAAGGCACTAAATCTGAACTGTTTAACACAGTAAATATAGCGTCTACTGGATTAGAAAAGCAATCTGTCAAAGATTTATGTGAAACTGAATCCTCTTCAACTAATCAATCTAGACTAACAATTATAAGAGATTATTTAGCAGAAAATAGTCTTCTAAGATTGTCCGACATAAAAGATAAATATAAAAACTTGAGTGGATTACAAGTCACTCTTAGTCCAAAAACAGGATCAAGTACCGGAACTACATTGGTATTTTCTGTTGATGATTCTAATACATTTACATGGACATCTTCTCTTTATCCATATGCTGAAGTAGTAAAAAATAATACAGTTTTAAATTCAGGCTATACTTTACTTCCAACAACAGGGCAAGTATCATTTTCTACCCCTATTATTTCATCAGACGAAGTTGTTTTAAATTTGAGAGAAGACTGGGACGGCACAATAGATACAATTCCCTCAAATACCAGTGCTTCAGAATATATGCTTGATAAATGGGCTAAATCTTTTATTCCTGTCATGTTTGTTGTTTCTGATGGGGACAACATTTCATCCGATACAACAGATGTAATAAAAAATATCAAATACAGTTGGAGCGGATTAGGATCAAAATTTATTTATCTAAATCCCGATAGATGTGGCGATAGAGATAATTTAAGATTACTTGATCAAAGTTATGATTCATTATATTTTGATGTAAATTCAAATTCAGCTTGGGATAGTTCTTTGGATTCTTTAATACATGGTGGAAATAACAATTTATTTTCTGCTAAATGGACAAGAAATATTGAATTCACTTCAGCAAAATACTTAAAATCTATAACCACAGAATTCGTTTCTTCTATTGGGCAAAGTGTAGATAGTTCTGTTTTGGTTGAATTCAGATACTCAACAGATAAAAATACATTCACTGATTGGGCATCCTTTTCAACTACATATAATTTAAATAAAGAAGTAACTAATCTCGATTTTAAAATTACACTCAAAGAAGGATGGAACTACCATAATTCTTCAAGAGTAGTACCTTATGTCAAAAAGCTTTACTATACAGAAGTTTCTCCTGCTATAAATTATTTGTATTCAGATCCAATATTAAATCCAAATAATATCCTAGAATACATTCTTGGCACAGATTACACTGATTTTGACAAGGCTAAATTGACATGGGGTATATGTCAAGGAGATTCTACTAATTGGAACGATTACGAAGAAATTCTTTCATATAAAAATGGAATTTTAGCGAATAGACAACAATCATATAAATATACAAATCCAGTAATTTATGATTCTTTAGTTGCATTAAAATCTCTAGAAAATGACTACAATTACATAATTTATTTTAATGGAAATAAATTTACTTGGGATATTATTGATTCAGTTGAAGTGACTGTTAATAACACAATTTTGCCCTCAACAAGTTACAGAACTGACAATGTAAATGGGAATATTGTATTCACTAATCCAATTTCTTCAGGCAACACTGTAAATGTCAAGATTACAAAACCCAAATCAAGGTATGAATCTTATGGAGAGGGAACAGTCACCTCTGATTATGTCACTTACTTTGTTGTAAACGGAAGATGGCCAAATGACTCTAAAGTTGTTGTATTAGTAGACAATGTAATACAAAGAAACAATTACAAAGTTGAAAGAGAATCTGGATCTATTATATTTGATAAAAAGCAAAATTCAAATTCTAAAATAACCGCATCTATCTTTGGCTCAGATTATTATAGAATTGGATTGAAAGTGGAAGATTACAATTCTTCATCTTCAAAAGTTTATAATTTTGGATTTACCAAAAATACAATACCAAACTCTGATATTATCTTTAAACTCAATCAAACTCCTATTCCGAGCATAAAAACAAACTCATTTCAAATCAACTCAGAAGAAAAATATGTAAGCATAGGATCTTCTAATCAAGTTTCTATAAGTTCTAGAATGTATCTTGATTATGCATTTGAATCTGACATCAATGCGAAAGAATTCTATCCAAGAACTAAATGGTATAGATCTAGAACTTCTGGAATATTGACTACCACCATAGAATTAGATTCTAGTCCAAATTACAGAAACAGAATAGTACAGAAAAAATCTGATTTATTTGAGAATAATAACTATTTTATTGAGAACGATATTATATATGCAACAATTGAGCCATATGATTCAATAGACTATGGCATAATATATACAACAGAAGATATAATTTTAAAAGATATACCCGCTCCTTATGTTTATGATGTTCAAATTAAATCATTATTAAATATAAATAATAATACAATTCAATCTTTATCACAACTTGATGCTTATTATGTTTTCAATAATTCAAATTTTGGTACAGATCAGTCAATAGTTGAATGGTATGAGTGGACTAATGGGAAAACTAGTAAAATAATAGAAGGAAATATATTAAATTATTCCTATGTAACAAGCGGTAAAGCTTTCTCATTCAAAGTCACCCCCTATAATGGACAAACCTATGGAATTCCTATCGAAAGCAGCATTATTCATATCCTATAAAAGGAAATGTATTTCTGAAAAATTGAATAATATTCTGTATTGGAGAAAAAAAATGGAAAAAATACAGTTCATTCCAGAAGAAGACTTGAAAGTTGTTTCAGTTCCTTTTCAATCTTTATCACAAACTCAAAATTGGGGATTAAGTGCAGCCATGGTAAGTGATGCATGGAAATTCACTAAAGGCGAAGGTGTAAAAATTGCTATTTTGGACACCGGAATTTGCCAACATGTAGATCTTGAAGGACAATGGAAAGAGGCATTTAATTGTTCAAACAATGATTCTTGGGAAGATAAAAATAGCGGTCATGGAACTCATGTAGCTGGAATTATTGCAGCCACAGATAATGATTTTGGTGTTGTTGGTATTGCTCCAAATTGTTTAATATATCCTATCAAAGTTTTAGATAATGATGGTTCTGGAAGCTATGAAGCTATTATAAATGGTATCAAAAAAGCAATGGAATTAGATGTTGATATTATTAACATGTCATTAGGTAGTCCGAGTGAACCTCCACAGTCTTTGTATGATGTTGTTAAGCAAGCTACCGATAAGGGCATTATTATTATTGCTGCAGCTGGGAATGATTCAGCTAATGTTAATTTTCCAGCTAGATATGATGAAGTGATTGCTGTTGCTGCATTGGATGAACATGGCAAAATGGCTAAATTTTCTTCAAGAGGACAGCAAGTGGATTCAGTTGCTCCCGGTGTTGATATGTATTCCACTTATTTGAATAATGAGTATTGCAAAATGTCTGGTACAAGTCAAGCAGCTCCTTTTGTTGCTGGAATTTGTGCATTGATAATTTCATTACTCAAGAAGCAAAATGAAGTTCGTAAAATTGAAAATTATATTGATATGCTTTTAGCTTTAGATAATATTTCCGAATTTGGATCTTATCTTCAAACTGGAAATATTATTGAAGGAGATCAAACTAATTGGGGATTTGGTGTTCCTAAATTTTGCAATGTTGATTGGAATAAGATTACTGAGAAAAATCAGTAACATTTCAAGAGCTTAGAGATAAATAAAAAAATGAACTTCAGCTCTTCTTTATTATTAAAGAGGTGAAGTATGAATAAAAAATTTTTTGTTTCATGTTTGATTGGCTTACTATTATTAATCTTTGCATATTTTCAACCATATAAAATAATAGTAGTTTTGGGTAATTCAATGTATCCAACGCTAAAGAATGGCCAGATTGTGTTGGCAAAAAAAGTCACTAAGTTTGAAAAGGGAGATATTGTAGTATTCAGAAATGATTTTGAAGAAATCGTTATCAAAAGAATATTATTTATGCCAGAAGAATATTATTATTATTTTATTCTTGAAAGTAATCCTTACTACGCTGAATTAATTTATGATAATTCCTATAGAACAATGCTAAAGTTCTATCATATTCATGGTGATAATATTTTTGAGCATAAAATACCTAAGGATGAATATTACGTAGTGGGTGATAATCATAGTAATTCAGATGATAGCAGAAGGTTTGGACCAATTTACAAAGAACAGTTAATGTACAAAGTGATAAAATGAATTTCAAGTTAGACGTAAATTATTTAGACCTACTTATTAAAGAGGCACAAGCTCCTGTTTCTGATGACCCCATTAAAAAAACAATACAGCGGGGTCTTCAGTCTTCTTGCTCTATTTATTGTAAATCTAGTGGAAAGCAATGGTCAGGAAGTGGATTTCACGTTGGGGAAGGCTTGATTATTACCGCTGGACATGTAGTTCCTTTAGATGAAACAATTACAGAAATAAATGTTACTTTTGATAATCAATCATTTTTTCCCGCAAAATTTATAGCCTCCAACCCTGATATTGATACAGGATCAATATATTGTGAATCTGCTAAATCGTTCCCAAAGCTTGAATTTGGAGATAGTAGCGGTTTAGAGTTAGGTGATATTGTAGTTGTAATTGGATCTCCAGAAGGCTTTCACGACACTGCCACTGTTGGTAGAGTATCAAATATTCATCAAACATTAGGAGATCAAGCTCCTTCAAAAGCTTGGCAAGATATCATTTTTATTGATGCAGATATTTTAGAGGGGTCATCAGGTGGAATGGTGTTAGGAATTGATGGTTTAGTTTATGGTATTGTCATGGGTGTAACTGGACAGCATTCAGACATTGGTATTGGGGAAAATTCAATTAGCCCATCCAATAAGATTGTAGATTTCATTTCTAAATTAGTATAATGTTCTTATGCCTAGTCCTTATGAAATTCTTGGTTTAAACAATGCTGCGTCTGTTGATGAAGTAAAAAAGAAATACAGAAAGCTAGCAAAGCAATATCATCCTGACGTTAATAAAGAAGATGGCGCTGAAGAAAAGTTCAAACAAATCAGCCAAGCTTATGAGGATATTGTTAATCCTAAACAAGATTTACACCCAAACATTGATGCAGATTTTTTTAGAAATCAGTCTGCAATCAACAACTTTAGAAGATCCCTCAATACCCCAATCACACATAGAATTTTTATTAATTTAGAAGAAGCTTTTTCTGATGTAGATAAATTAATAGAATATGAAAGAATTATTCCATGCTTTCAATGTTCAGGAAAATGTGGTACTGGATCAATGAATGTTTGCCCTCAATGTATGGGCACTGGTGAAAAGTTTATTACACAGCAAATGGGATTTATGTATATCAAACATTATGCTGGTCCTTGTGATTATTGTAAAGGCAGGGGAGAAAGACCTGAAAATTTCTGCAATACATGCGAAGGTTCAGGTTTTAGAAAAATTATTGAAAGCTTTAATTTTACTGTAAAACGTGGACAGTGCTTTAAAGGAATGATACTTGAAAATAAGGGTAATTATGGAGATATATTCCAAAGCCCAGGATCCCTAATTGTTGAAATTATCGTAAATAATAAAGATAATTATTCATACGATCAATCTTTGAATATATTACATGATTTTTATGTAGATCCAATAAAAGCAATTGTAGAACCAGAATTCAAATATAAACATCCTGATGGTAGAACATTGAATATGAAATTTTCAAGTAGCATAAAAAGTAATTATGTTCATATAGTTAAAGGCAAGGGATTACCAAAAGATAGTGTAAATTCTGCTGATCTTCATATCAAGTTTTTGTATAACTTACCTAAAGATATTGATGAAAATGAAAAAAACATTCTCAATTCTTACATTGAATCGAGAAAAGGAAGAGGTCTATTATGAGTATGATTAAGAGAGCTACCGGTAAGATTGAAAAGTTTACCGATGCTGAAGGCCATGAAGTTGAAGCTGATGCAAATGTTGTTTGGGCTGATGAGAAGCAAGAAGAACCCAAAGTTAAGGATTCTTTAGATATCCCTTCTGTCACTGATATTGAAATTGATATCAATTCAACTGATGAAGATGATAGTGTTATAGCTAAGGATTGCTAAATGGAAAAGCTTTTAGGTTTCTTGAATACAGCAACAGGAGAATTAGTAGGTCTTCTTTTAGTTTGTATTGTTGGAATGTTTGCTTTGTATCATCTAGCAAAATCTGGAACAGAAACAAAAGGTGCATTGAACACCTTGCAAATGATTAAGATTGTTCTTCGTAGTAAGTTGGGTGAAAAAGCTGATCAAATTTTAGATATCTGGATTAAGGGTCTTGAATTAATCCAGGATGGTGAATTTTCCTCAGATGATGCTGTTGATCAATTTGTAAGGTATGTCAGGCTTGGTGCTGCTGAAAAGGGCATTGAATTGTCTGATGAAGATGTAGAAAAAATCAATATACTTGTTTTATCTACATTAGAAACATTTACAGGCAAGAAGCCAAAGCAGATTCAAACAGTAGTAAATAAATTCAACGCTATGAATAATAGATAATTTCTTTATTTTTTTATCTTACAACCATTTTGTTGACCTCAACAAAATGGTTGTTTTTATTAATGGTATAATCACAAAATGATAGAAGTTCATGTATACAATGATCGATGTAAAATCATCAATCTTGAAGATTCTATGGGCAAGCTTTCTTACCCAATCCAAGAAGCTGTTAAGAATGAGCTTTCATATGTCGTCCCGTCTGCTGAATGGTCTGCTAAATTTAAGACAGGTTTATGGGATGGAAAAATTACACTCTATCAAAAAAGAGACCAATCTTTTCCTACAGGCTTATCACTTAGAATATGTAAGCTTTTTGATGAATTAAAGGTCAAATATGATTTTATTGACAAAAGAGTCAAGCCACCTAAGAATTACCCATTAGAATGTGATTTTCAAGGTAAGATTTTGCGTGATTATCAGAAGTTTTCCGGAGATATAGCATTTAAAAATCAAAGAGGTATGCTGGCTCTAGCAACTGGAGCTGGCAAGACTATGACATCTTGCTATATATTTGCAAAACTTAAAGTTAAGCCAGTTGTTTTTATTGTCCCGGCTATTGAATTATTAAAGCAAACACAAAAAGAATTTGAAAAATATTTAAGGTTAAATAATGAACCAGTTAAAGTTGGAATGGCAGGTGGTGGTGTTTGCGATCTCAATATGGATGGCATCAATGTTATTACCTATCAGACTGCTTTAAACGCTTTTGATAAAAAATATCTTGAAGGCTCTAATAAAATTGTTCAAGATGCTGGAGAAGGCAGTAAATCTACCGCATTACTTCAAAGCGAATTAGAAAAATCAATCTTAGCTTTGAAAAAATCAACACAAATTGCTCATGGTAAATTAGCCGACCTTAGATATAAAGCTGAAACTGCTGAATCTTCTTCTAATAAAGATGCTGTAACCCTTCGCAAACAATATGAAAAAGAAGTTTCAAATCTAACAAAATCTGAAAATTTAGCATACAAAAAAGCTCAAATTGCTTGGGATAATAGACAACATATGCTTCTACAAAAATCTCAAGTTAGAAGTGTAATTCAAAATTGCAATGCTCTTATAATAGACGAAGCTCATGTTGCCGCTGAAGTAACAGAAGAAATTGGTAATCAAGCAAAAAATAGTTTTTATAGACTTGGATTATCTGCTACTCCTTTCCGCACCGACAATCAAGAAATTAGAATTGAAGGAACTATGGGAGGCAAAATTGTTGAAGTCAGCGCTAGTGATTTAATTGAACAAGGATATCTAGTTCCACCAAAAATATTCATGTGTTCTATACATACTAATGAAAGTGCTCAAACATATCATGAAGTTTACAATCTTAATATAATAAATTGCTGGGAAAGAAACTTCAGAATTAAGCAATTTGCTGAAGCTTTCAAACAAAAGGGAGTTCCGACATTAATACTTGTTGAAAGAAGAGAACATGGTTTTCTTTTAGAGGGAATGATAGAGGATGCTGTGTTTGTGCCTGGTGGTGATAAAGGGCATGACGACCCAACTGATGAAGAAAAAAATTATAGAAGAAGAATGCTCAATGCTGTTGAAAATAATGAAGTTATTTTAATAGCAACTCAATGGGCAAATGTGGGGGTAGATGCACCTAAAATATCTTGTTTGGTGTTAGCTGGTACAAATCAATCACCAGTTACTACATATCAACAAGTGGGAAGAGTTTTGCGTTGTGTAGGTAAAGATGTTCAGGATTCAATAAAAAACGGCAAACCTGAAGCCATTATAATTGACTTTTCATCAAACCATAAAAATTTGAAAAGTCATTCGAATATGAGAAAGAAAGTATATAAAAATGAGAGAGCTTGGAAGTTTTTTGAAATAAAATAATCTACTTCATTGTAGATTATATTTTATTTTATAATTCTACTTTGAATATAAGACTGATCATTTCTGTCATCATATTTTCAAATTCTTGAAGCAAGTTTCTCATAATGTCTCCTTTCAACAAAAAAACCACTAACTTACCGTCAGTGGTTATGTAAAGATTATACCATAAAGTGTTCTAATGTACCTGTGCAAATTCTTTTTTTATAAGAATCAGTTTTATTTTTAGCTGGTAGGAGGGGTAAAAATATGTTTCATCAAACTGTAGTTGGAAAGCCTAAGAATTGCCTTAACAGGAATTGTAAAAATCAATTTTCAAAAGATTCACATTTAGGATGGCTACCTAAGTCAGAAGTTGAAGTTTATGCTATTATGAGATGTTTAAAATGTAAAGACACATTTGCTGTTGTTCAGTTAAACTCAATGGCTCACGATTATAGAAATAATCTCCCATTTAATTCATCCAATCAAATATCTACAAGCCCTATCACAAAAAAAGAAACAATAAGCTTTAGAAAAAAACTTGAAGACAAAGATGTTTTGAAAGAATTATTAGAAGGGTATGTTCCTGGAGGTACTGTCTTACCAGATGACTCAGAATAATGTATAAATGTTCTTATGAGTTATGCTATTGGAATTGATTTAGGAAGCACATTTAGTGTAGTTTCTTACGTAAATGACAATGATCAAGTTGAAGTTATTCCTAATGACTTGGGTGACAGAATTACTCCTAGCGTTGTATCATTTGGAGACGAAGTATATGTAGGGCAATATGCTGTTGATATGGAGCAGCATTTGCCCTATTCTCATACTATACGTGTTGTTAAGAGACATATGGGTACTAGCAAAAGGTTTAGTATCAATGAAAACTCTTATAGTCCTGAGCAAGTTTCATCTTACATCTTAAAATATCTTAAGGGTTGTGCTGAAAGATATCTTGGATCAGAAGTGAATGAAGCTGTAATCACTGTACCAGCTTATTTTAATAATGATCAAAGAAAAGCAACTAAAACTGCTGGTGAGCTTTCTGGTCTCAAGGTACTACGAATTATTAATGAGCCAACAGCTGCATCATTAGCATATGGATTGGATAAGAAAAATGATGCAACCATTCTTGTTTACGACTTAGGTGGAGGTACATTTGATGTAACTTTGCTCAAGTTGATGGATGGAGTAGATTTCCATGTTCAATCAACATCAGGTAATACTGCTCTTGGTGGTGTTGATTTTGATAAAGAATTGTCAGATATTATTTTAAATCAATTCATAAAAGATAATGAATTGAATTTTGAGGCTGACGATAATACAAGGCAGAGATTGAGAGACTGTGCTGAAAAAGTAAAGAAACAGCTTTCCTCTATGCAAAAAGCTAATGCAATTATCAGCAATTTTACTTACCATAACAACAAGCCTTTAAATCTAAATGTAACTATTACAAGAGAAGTTTTTGAGCAATCTATCAAGCACTATATTGATAAAACTATGACGTGTGTTAATGAAGCCTTGAGAGATGCAAACATTAAGTCAGACAAAATAGATGAAGTTGTTTTTGTTGGTGGTAGTACTAGAATCCCACTTATCGAAAGAGTAATTGAAGAAAAATTTGGAAAAAGGCCAAACAAAACAATTAACCCTGATGAGGCTGTTTCAGTAGGCGCAGCAATCCAAGCATCATTATTGACGGGAAATACAAGTAGAGAGATTTATTTGCTTGATGTTTGCCCGTTATCATTGGGTGTAGAAACTCAAGGTGACATCATGAGTGTGTTAATACCAAGAAACACTCAAGTACCGGCAGTTGTCAATGAATGCTTTACAACTGCTTTTGATAATCAAGCAACTGTAGATGTCAAGATTTATCAAGGAGAAAGACCCAAGACAATTGATAATTTGTGTCTTGGTGAATTTAAGCTTGATGGCATAGAAAAAAAGCCTAGAGGACTGCCAAAAATTGAAGTGATATTTAAGATTGATGCCAATGGTATACTTTCAGTCATAGCTCAAGATCTTGGCACAGGAGTAGCAAAAGATATTGAGATTACAGGGCAGGCATCACTATCAAATGAAGAAATTTCAAAAATTATTGATGACGCACAAAAACACAAAGAAGAAGATGAGTTTTTTAGAAAAATCACAAATAGGCAAGATTGTCTTTATGATTGTAATATTCAAATTGAGGAACTTCTTAGAACTAAAATTTTAGACAATCAAGATACATTAGATTTGATAGATCTTAAAAATTCTATTGAAAATGATTTGAAAAGCCAAAATATTGAATTACTGTCGAGTCTTTTGGAATCAGCAAAAGAAACAATCAAAGAGAAATCACAAAAAGTATACGCTAATGCTAAAAAAAATCTTGGTTAGTGAAAAATATCAGAAGTATGGATTATATGCGAGTATAGCCTGTACCATTCACTGCACAATACTTCCATTTTTCTTAATATTTGTTCCTACTATTGGAATGACATTATTTATAAATGATATATTTGAATGGATTTTACTTACAATTTCTCTCATAATAAATCTAACAACTATTTGCTATGGGTATATTAAACACAAATCCCTAAAAGCTGTTACATTTTTAGGGATTGGAATCATATTAATACTTACCGCTTATCTTCTAAATAAACATAATCATCAGCACTTTGAATTTAATTTATATAATTTATTCATCATTCTTGGTGGAGTATTAATTTGTGTTTCTAATTATTTGAATCATAAATTATGTACAAAGTGTAAGAAATGTTCAATCAATCATGACTAATATTAACTCAAACAATCTTCAACAAGGAGACAATTATGAATTGCTCCACATTTATATTGATAGCTTAGCGATAAATGCCGAAAATCGCTCTTTTGTTGTGCTGTCATGCCAAGATTTACAAACTGCCATAGAAGTAAATTCTTATGAGGCTAGTATGTTAGCTTTTGTGATGAAAGATTATCATAAAAATTCACATATACAAACCATACACCAAGTGTTATTGCGATTATGTAATTTTTATAACTCAAAAGTAGAAGAAATTACTATTGAGAGTAAAGTGGGAGATTTGATTTATTGTTCTGTAAAATTTGTAGATAAAAATCTAAATAATTACTTTACAATTTTGTCTTTGTGCGATGGAATAATACTCTCCATATTATCCCAAATTGACTTGAAAATTATCAGAGGTGTTTGGGATAATATGGATTATGTTGATGAAGAATGGGACTTTGAAAACTATATCAACGAAGATTAGATGACGTAGCAGGTAAAGTCGAATTCAACAGAAAGAATACCAGTATTTACGGTAAAGTTTGTAGCATTGATGATTGCTTTTGATAAACCGATGCCTGGGATAAGTGATGACCAGCCAAATCCAGCAGATGAGTAGCCAGCAACTTCAAGGTTGAATGAAACATCATCACTTGATGCAAGGATTGTCTTACCAGCAACTTGGGTAGTAATACCAGCAAGTGTCTCAGAAGCATAGTTTGAACCTACAACAACAGCTCCCTTACCTTTACCTGAAACAGTGATGCCGTTGACACCAATGTGTGGGAATGGAGTACCAAACTTGTAGGAAATACCAGTACCACCAGGATAAAGAACAGATGCAAGAGTTGTACCGCCGTTACCTGTAAGCTTATATCCACCAGCTTGATCATTGAATGAATAAGGGTTGATAAAGTAGTTCTTTACAGTGTCAACGTTAACGTCAACAGTTGCTTCTTGAATGAAGTATTGTCTTGCACCAATTTTAGCTCTAAAGTCATAGAATCTAGCAACTCTGGTAGCACCAGATTGACCAACACCAGTTTGAGTTCCAACTACAGAAGGATCAAGTGATGGGTGCGGGTTGTTTGAATTCTCAACAAAGAATGATGGTGTTTGTAAATCTCCGTCTGACTCAAGAGTAATGGAAACGTTTCCGCCACCCTCATTGATTGAGATGCTCGCAGATTTAAGGATTGGAAGGCTTCTTTGTGTAGAAGTATCAATGATTTCATTGACCTTGTATGCTAATAAAGCTCTACCGTCAGCAGAAGCACCACCACCAATAAGGATAGGAGCTTGAATGCTGATAGTCTCGGTAACACCACCAAGGTCCATGATTCTCGTCTTAGGAGAACCAGTCATCATGACCTTAGGCGAGGCTTCCATACTAACATTTCTTGTCACGCTGTCAACAATATAAGATACTGCGACTCCACTTGTATAAATGTAAACAGCTTTATAAATACCAAGGATATCGTTATTTAAAGGCATTTTATCGACTCACTTTCAAAAGAATTTTCTTTTGTTTTTTATTATATTTTACTTTCTTTTTAACAATGCTTATTTCCTTCTAAACTAACTAAAAGTAAAAAGTCCGTTATTATTCATTGAAGCATCAGGTCTATTAATTCCTGTCCAAGAAGTATTTCTCCTTATGATTGAGGAAGTTAGTGGAATCTGTGCAGTTTTGAATACAGGATAAGGAAATGTAGCAATAAGTGGCCCAAATTCTAATCTCAAATTTTCTTGATACATCCATCCACCATGGACGTGAGATTCTAATTCAGCACCTTGTCTTAGCACTTCTGTAACTTGTCCACTCCATTTAGTAGACTGTACAGCAATTAGGCTAATTTGATCATACTGGGTGAAAGCGGCCCCAGCACCTTCCCAACCCATCAAAAAAACTGGGGTGACAAGTTCATTATCAACATTAACTTCAATAGATGAAGTTGTTCTCATTGATGATTCTTTTCTTGAAGCATTACAATCCGCCCATGATAATGCTCTTCCCATAATTTGAGTTGAATCATATGTAAAAACAGAAGCATCATGGCTATCTACCATACCGGTGAAAGAAATGGTAATCTTAACAGGCTGGTTTTCATCAGCAGTAATTTTAAGAGTGTTTATAATCACTGCATCAAGAGATATAAGCCTATTATTGTCAGTGGCATAATCATTTACTGTAGCAATCGTATGAGAAATAACGTGATTTGTGTCAATTCTCAAGACTGACATTGGCTTCGCTGCATGCATTAATAATGTTATTGCAGCAGGTTCAATAACATTATTTCTATCAACTCTTAGTGGAAATGTTATAGAGCCTTCAAATTTTTTAGCTCCAATATTGAAAATGGCATAAGCTGGACCACCTTGAATGTAATTTTTTACATCGCTTTCTTGTGTTTGATTAACGTCGCAATTTTCAACAACTAAATAATCACCATTCACACATATGCTTTTGATTAATAAGCCAGTTGCAAGTTCAGCTCTTCTAAGTATGCCTGGAAACATTTACCACCTTGAATCCTTCACTTCAAAAAAACTTTTGAAGCTAGATTGAATAACTCCATAAGCCTCCCAAGTATATTTGTGTTTACCAATTCTGGAAGGAGTCCATTGTTTGTAATATTCTCCCGTTGTTCCACTACCTTGAATTGTCTCAGAATTTCCAGATCCAGATGACACACCAAAAGTAAATGTGTAACCAATCCCACCTGGCTCTGTCATGTAGAATCTCAAACCTGTAGTTGATACAGCAATTCCTGATTCATCTTTTAGGTTGGCATAAATCTTAAGTGTAGTGCCTGTTAGATATTCATTATTTTTCATATATCATTCCTAATTATTGTCAACAGTTGATGTAATTGGATTTAATATTGATATGTAACTATTCAATGTAGCCCTTTTTACTGGAGACGATTTTTCTTCAACAACATAGCCAGAAATAGAATGCATACTATTTATTGAAGACTTAATAAATACCTTATTATCAATAGAAGCTTCAGATGTAATCCTTACTTCAATATTATGTAATTTTTCAATTTTTGATTCAATACTTGATAATGGCATAAGGTTTATTTCTTGAAATGATTTGTTTTTACTTACAAAAAAAGCTCAAGTTTCCTTGAGCTATAATTTGAAAATTTTATTTGCACCATCATCCCATTGAATAGTGATGCTTCCACCATTTGGAATAATGGGTATATTAGAACCAGTATCAAAATATGCTATCAATTCTTTTGTCGAATCTTTGAATAAAACAAATTGAGTTACAGTAGTTCCAGCAACCCCACTAAATGTAATATCACTAGCATCAGCAATACCAGAAGAAGGAGTGAGGGTTGTAATAGCATTAGATATTGCAACTGTCCCACCAACACTAGAAGTGTAAATATGATTAGCTAAATCGACTGTGTAGGATGATGATAGTAAAATTATCTTAAAACTATCATTAACCCAATCGATACTGCCTTTCAAAAATGAATTTCTAGCTGATGAATAAAGTGCGTTTGCCATTACAACCCCCTGATAGATTATTCTTCTGTATCTAGAAGATCAAAACTTTCTCCATTGCTTTCAATCAACACTACACTTTGTACAGAGTCGTTTGCATCAAGAGAGACAATTGTATTTGCTTGAGTTGCCTTTGATTTGTTTCTTAAGCTATCAAGGTTACATCTCATGATTTTGCCTTTGGATGTAAGAACAAGAATATCATCAGTGTCTTGCATAGCTAAAGCTGAAACAATTTTTCCAGTCTTTTCTCTCTTGCTTTGATTAATAGTTCTTTGACCCTTGACAGTCCTACCGGCTGTTGACCGATATTCAGAAGCAGAAGTCTTCTTACCCTTGCCCAATTCTGTTACCACAAGAATTGAAGGATCCTGATCACTGTCAATTGCCAATACAGCAGCTATATTATCATCATTTGAAAGAAGCATAGATCTGCTTCCTTGTCCATTTTTGCCAATACATCTGACAAGAGTTTCCTGATATCTTACTGCCATGCCCATAGCTGTTACGAGCATTACATCCTTATTTCCATCAGTAGTCATTACAAAGGAGAGTTTGTCACCTTCAGTAAGAGTAATGGCCTTCAATCCACGCTTCCTTAAGCTTGTGTCGTATTCACGGATTTCAGACCTCTTTATCAGGCCCTTATTCGTAACCATTACAAAATATCCATCGATATCAAGTGACTTGAGAGTAATTGTAGAAGAAACTAGTTCGCCTTCAACTAAATTCAATAGATTGTTTAGGTGTGTACCCTTAGATGTTCTGGATGCGATTGGAATTTCATATCCCTTTTTCTTAAGCAGATTACCTTGATTGGTAAAGAATAAGAATAAGTCATGAGTAGAACCAGAAAAAATATCTGCTGCTTCATCTTCTTCTCGTGATTTGACACCCATAACGCCCTTACCTCCACGATTTTGGGCTCGGAAAGTATCTAAAGGAACCCTTTTGATATATCCATCTCTCGTTAGAGAAACAATGATTTGTTCTTCTGCAATTAAATCTTCAATACTCATTTCATCAGCACTTGGAAGAAGTTCACATCTGCGATCATCACCAATTTTTTCTGCTAAATCAAGTTGCTCTTTTGAAATAAGCTTTAGCATTTTTGTATCTGATGACAATTTATCACTAAGCCAAACATTTCTCTTAGTAAGGCGATCGTGCTCTTCAGACATTGAGTTTGTATCAAGCTTTGTAAGATTTCCTAAGGTGATCTTAAGGACTGCATCTGCTTGCTCTTGAGATGATACAAATTCACTAGCAATTAAATTTTTAATTGCTATTTCACGATTGTCCGCTTCACGAATCAATTTAATTACTTGATCGATTTTAGATGTAATTCCAATAAGGCCATCAAGAATGTGAAGTCTGCGATTGTTCTTGTCTAGCTCTGCATTGAATTTTCTTGTCAAAACTTCTTTTCGATGATTGACAAATACTTCAACAAGCTTAATCATTGGAACATTTTCAACAACTCTTTTACCATTCATGAGAACAGTTGTGTTAACTGAAAAATTAGTTCTTAAGCTTGTGTGCTTTAAAAGAAGATTTAAAATCACATTTGAATTGGCGTTTTTTCCAACCCAAACTCGTACATCCATACCTTTCTTGTTTGAAAGGTTCTTAAGATTAGTGATTCCTTCAATCTTTTTAGATTCAACAAGCTCTTTGATTTCTCGACAAAAGCCTTCAGCGCTACCGCCATAAGGAAGTGCTACAACCTTGATATATTGAGAATTTTTCTCTTGTTCAATTGAGTAATAGCCTTCAATCTGAACACTTCCACGTCCAGCAGTAAAATAATTACGAATGCCTTGTGAGCCAATAATTTTACAGGGAACTGGAAAATCTGGCCCAGGCATAATCTCCAGAATTTCATCAATTGTAAGGTCGTTATTTTGAATCCAGGCATCAATAAGATTAGCCACTTCTCGATAGTTGTGAGGTGCCATTGACGTAGCCCAACCCACAGCAATACCACTGCAGCCATTTATAATAAGGTTAGGCACCAGAGATGGCAGAACGGTAGGCTCCATCAGCTCATCATTATAGTTAGAAATATAATCAACTACATGATCTGACAACTCATTGATCATTTGATCGCCAAACACAGAGAATTTAGCTTCTGTGTATCGCATCGCAGCCGGTTTGTCTTCAGGAGCGGGTGAGCCAAAGTTACCTTGTGGTGCAATCAAAGGGTAGCGCAATGACCAATCTTGAGCCATTCGGACAAGAGTTGGATAAACTACTGCTTCACCATGGGGATGATAGTTACCAGATACATCACCGCAAATCTTTGCACACTTCTTCGTCTTTCCTGTTGAGCGAAGATTTAGGTCATTCATTGCCACCATTGTCCTGCGTTGAGATGGCTTTAGGCCATCTCTTGCATCAGGTAATGCTCTATCTTCCATAACAGTAAAAGCATAGTTCGTGAAGCGCTCATCGATAAGCTCTACAAAGTCTTTATCAATTATGTAATCTTCAATGCTGTTGACCACAACATCTTCGTTTATATCTTTTGGTTTTCTTGCCATCAAATTTGCTCCAAACTTCTCTTTTCAGATTTCACAATAATATGCTCTTTTCTTGGGCCAACTTCACTACCCATTAAGACAGATAACATATTTGAAGAAGACTCTAAATCTTCTACATTCACCCTGATGATTTGTCGATTTCCAATTTCCATTGTAGTCCTACCAAGCTCATCAGCATCCATTTCGCCTAAGCCTTTGAATCTGGTTACCTCTATTTTATCACCGTATTTTTTGCGGTAAGTGTCCAGTTCTTCATTAGTGTGGATGTAAAATTTTTGGTTTTTGACATTGACACGATAAAGGGGTGGCTTAGCAATATAAAGATGCCCAGATGTGATTAGCGGTCGCATGAATCGATAGAAGAATGTCATCAACAACGCAGCAATGTGTGCTCCATCATCGTCAGCATCAGTCATGATGACAATTTTGCCATACCTCAAATCATTCAGGTTGAAGTCGTCTTTAATCCCTGTTCCAACTGCAGATATGATTGCTGCAACTTCTTCGTTAGCCATGAGTTTTGCATAATCATTTTTTTCAGGATTAATGATTTTTCCACGGATAGGCATAACTGCTTGAAATTCAGGATCTCTTCCACCCTTACATGATCCAGCAGCAGAATCTCCCTCAACAATATATAACTCAGTTGACATAGAATCTTCTGAGTTGCAGTCAGAAAGCTTTCCTGGGAGAGAGCCTGAACGACCCAAGAATCCTTGACGCTTGATAGATTCAGATGCTTTCTTCGCAGCAGCTCTTGCTTTAGCTGAACGTAATGCTCTTTCTGCAATCATCTTTACAATCGATGGATTTTTCTCAAAGAATTCAGTTAAGGCTTCAGAAAAAAGCTTGTTTACCACTCCTTCAATTTCTTGAGAGCCTAATTTTGCTTTAGTCTGGCCTTCAAATTGAGGCTGTGGAAGTCGCACAGATACTATAGCGACAATGCCTTCCCGAATGTCTTCACCAGTTAAATTGACATCTTTTTCTTTTAGAACGCTAGAAGATCGTGCAAATTGATTTACGATTCTTGTGATACATGTTTTGAAGCCACTAAGATGAGTGCCACCATCAGAGGTATGAATATTATTTGCATAGGTATAGATTGCTTCATCATCTTCTTCACCATATTGAAATGCGATTTGGACATTGACTTTTCCACTTTTATTATCAAAGAAAAATGGCTTAGATGGATATACATTTGAGCGAGTGGATGCTAAATAACCGACATAGTCAGAAATTCCGCCTTCAAAATAAAATTCTTCTTTAGTGTTAGTGTGCTCATTCTTATAGCAGATTTTTAAGCCACCATTTAAATATGCAGTTTCACGTAATCGACGAACAATAACTGTTTCATCGAATTGAATATTTTTCCAAGAATGATTAAACCAAGAATTGTATGCTTCTGAGTAAATTGCATCTTCATAATTCATCAACTTAAAGCATTGAATAAATGAATTTAAGTCAACAGGACTATTAATTAAAGCTTTACGCCACTTACCAGAACACTCAGCAAACATTTCATCAATTTCGAAGTCATCAACAAGAACTTCACGGAAGGCATCTTCGACAGCAAACTGACCAAATATATTATGGTCTGGAGTAAATGAAATTTTTGTACCAGTAGAAGTTGATGTGCCTATTTCTCTTACAGCAGAAACGGGAATTCCACGTTCAAAAGATAATTGATACTTCTTCTTTTCACGGCTGACTTCTACATCAAGATTTACAGAAAGAAAGTTTACACATGAAGCACCAACACCATGAAGGCCACCAGATGCTTCATATCCGGATCCATCATCACCAAACTTACCACCAGCGTGTAGCTCAGTTAATACAATCTCAAGAGTGGAGCGCTTCTTTGGATCTTCTTGCTTAACTGCTACAGGGATACCACGACCATTATCAATTACAGTGAGGGTGCGATTGTCTTTTGAAACTATGACATCAATTTTTGAACAATGCCCAGCCATATGCTCATCAACTGAATTGTCCAAGATTTCCCAAACAAGGTGATGAAGACCTTTCTTACCAGTGTCCCCAATGTACATAGCAGGGCGTGTTCGCACTGCCTCTTGACTTTCAAGAATTTGAATTGAGTCTTCGTTATATTGACTAGCCATACTTCTCCGATCGAGCAAAAAAAATGCCGTGATTTTTTATATCACAGCATTATACCTATTTTATGGCCTTTTGTCAAATTTATGGCATCAATCGATCAGTTATATTGTAGTATCCCAAATTATCAAGAATTTTAGCAATTTTTACCATGTTTCTGTAATTGTATGATGCTAACCCTGGCATTCCACCACCGCCAGCAGCAGCACCTTGTTCTTTTGATTTATTTTTTGCAATTCCAAAAGATAAATATTTAACTGCGTTGTGTAATTTATCAAGAGTTACTGGCGGGTTTAATGACATTAGTGTTTTATTTTGTGGAAGTCTTTGCCATTTTGTATTTTTGGTATCTTCAACTTCATCATCAGAAGCTTCTTTGTCTTCTAATCTCTTACCGGTCTTTGATTCATCAACACTTCCATCTTCATTTCCGCCATACATTTCCCAAATTTCATTTGCAATTTCTAATTCATTGCTACCAAGATATTCCATGAGCAATTGTTCAATCTTGACATCAGCAAGAATCAGTCCCAAGTTTGTCAATGGTTGTTTGATTACTTTTTCAGTAGGACCAGGCATTGCAGTTGGAGCAGTGGGCATAGGAGGAGGAGCGGCACCTAACCCTAAGTCTGAACCAAGCATTCCCATTGGTCCGCCTGTTAATCCTGGAGGTGCAGCTACTTTTATAAATTTCATTATCTTACAGCATCTGATATAGAGTCAGTATAAAACTTGCCTCTGCCTGGAGTTATAAAAACTTCATTAGTTTGTTGTGCATTTTGCATAGTAGCTTTTTCAGCTATTTCTTCATCAGTGAATTCTTTGTCATCTTCTTCAGAATCTTCAGTGTTCAAGATTTCCATCTTACCCCACTTATTTTGATTAGATTTTGCCACCCTATTAATAAGGACGGCTGGACTCATTCCTCTTGCATCAAAATAATCATCTGAACTATCATCAGCCCATGAATTGGAGGCACACATTGATTCTAATAATGCATCTGTCATATGGGCTTCAATAGTTTTATTATCTATTTTGGCTAACCTTCTTGAAGTAAATCTTTTATTGATGACTGAAGCCGCTGTTGCTATGATGAGAGCTTGCTCTTCAAAGTTGTGAGCTTCTGGTGCTATTTCTTCTAAAAGTGTATGAAGTTGTGCCTCTAAATTTGCCATTTTTTATCTCTCTTGATAAATTGTTAATACTATATTTTTACCTTAGAATAATCAATACCTTTATAATATTAATCTTTTACGGTTTTATATTCTACTTTGAAGTTTAATCCTCTTACTTTGCCATTGTCTGTAATGTCAAAATTTGAAAGACTAGAAGCAGGTGGTGTTCTAATTGCAATACCAAAACTTTTGCTTTTCGCTATTGAATTCACACTAAGTTTTGCATTGCCTAAGTAAACTGCACTATCATATCCAGACTCAAGTTTTTGCCAAAGTTCAGGAGATGAGTCATACAATTCATTATTTTCTGTGTCAATCCATTGAATACTGTCAGTTCCCAAAATATATTCAGTTGTTTGAGTATTTGTAAGATCTCTAGGCACAGATAATTTTATTCTAAAGTTTTTGTTTATATTTGTAGTACCAGCTCCAACCTTTACTGAAAGCTGAGGTACAAGTTCAGAATTTGCATTAAGATCATCAGCTCTTATCCATGAGTTTGATGAGCCAATAGCTGACACTACATAGATTCCATTTTGAGTGTTGTTTGTTTGATTTTTGAGTAAAATTCTGTCAAGCTTTTCAAGATTCACGCCATCTAGTGAACTTGGAGGGCTAATTAAGTTTATGTCTGCGAATGAAGCTGCTCTAACATTTACAAGGTATGGTGTCCCACTAACTTTTGCCCAATATAAGTTAGAAGTTCCTAAACCAGGAGTTCCAGATTCATCAAATATTAATCCATAATATCCAGTTGCAGTGTTTCCATTAAGTACAGACACTCTCTTATCAATTGAAATTTGTGATGATGAAGATAAATCAGGATGTCTTGAAAGATAAAAAGTTACCAATTCGTCAAGTGAATAGATGCCATTCTGAGTATCTGTAGATTGATTCTTAACTAAAATTCTATCACCAAGCTTTATTCCACTAAAGAATGGATTTGAAGATAAGCTAATATTTGCTGTAGTTCCAAATGAACACGCAGTATAGTTTGTGATAAATGATCTTCTAAACCACTGGATAGAATCTGTTTCAAGAGATGTTAGTGAAGGATCAAAATAAAGCTCATAGCTAATGCTTCTGTTTGTATCAGTGGTAAAGCAATTGGTTATAGTAAATTGTGTGACACCAGATCCAGCATTAACTCTTGCTAAACTTGGATTTTCAGTTTTATTAATTCTTGCAACAATTCTATCTGCAGTACTTGTTTGGCCTAAAAAGAAAATTTTATCATTTTGTTGGGTTGAATATCCATTTATCTCATCTGGAAGTATTGAAAGCGATGAGAAATTAGTATGTGCAATTCCAGAAACATTGATTGTAAATTCTGGTTGTAATGCTTTCCAGAATTGAGCAGTTGTTCCCAAACTATATGATGACATATTATTAGGTAACAATAATTCAAAAGTTTGATTATTGAATGTAACTCTTCCTAATGGTCTTAATTCAGCTGATGCATCTAAATCAGAAGCCCTTGTCAATGATAACAGGCTATTACTAACAACAGAATAAACACCATTTTCTGTCTTGTCTGATTGAGATGAAACAAGTAATTTATCACCTACAGATAAAGTTACACCATCTATTATAGCAGTTGAACCAGATCCTGGAACAATACCCATTGGAGTAATGACTCCAGTATAGGTTATATTATTGAAGTCAGTTACTACAGATGTCGTTCCTGCAGCACAGATAAATTCTGTTCTTATACTGTGATCAATCCATGTCTTGTATGATGTGTCTCTATTTGTATTGATTGGGTTGTAATAGAGAGTAAAAGTACCAACTCCAGCTGAATTGTTTAAGAATGCCTGACTTGCAACAACTGTACTGCCAAAAGAGCTAGCATATGATAGTGTTACGGCTTGATATTCAGATCTTTTGTACGAATATACCTTTTGATCTCTTTTACCCGCTTTATCGTGATTTACGAGTATGTTTTTGTCATTGTAGTAAGAGCTTATTAAATTTGTTTCAATAAATCTATCTTGGTAGTCTGTCGTAGTCTTATTTGTAATTACAATTATGTTTTCATTTGTTGTAATTGCCAATCCGGAGAACCAGTTATCATACACAGTTCCTCCTGTAGCAACATTTCTAAGATAAATGTCTCCAGTAAAGATTCCAATATCTTTTTTGCTTACAGGATCAATCAAACTAGTATTGTTAAATATTGATGTTACAGAAGAACCCGCAGATTTATAATACCCATCTTGTGAAATTCTCTCAGTAAAGAAATAGCCTGAATTAGAATTAGACGTTAATACATGCGTAACATTTTCAGAATAATTATTTCCTGTTTGAGAAATAAACCAAGAACTTCTGTCTCTGTTAAGTTTGATATCTGTGGTGGTAGCTGTTCCAATTTTATTAACAACCTGGAAATATGTGTTGTCTGCTCTTGGAGTGTTTAAAGCCTTAGGTGATGAATTTTTTGCTATTGCTCTATCACGCAAAACAACATTGAAATTGAAATATCTATTTATTGTTTGCTTTGGTTCTTGATTGTATTTAGGCGTAGTTGAATCTAAATAAAGGTAAGCATATAAAGTACCAGTCCAAACTCCAGCACCAATTTTATTTAGTTTACCATTTTTGGCATCTACAGTGTATGTGACCCCATAAGTTTGATTAATAACTGTTCCGCCAGTAGATACAACATAGACATCTAATAAATTGTCTGGATAATTGACATTAGACCATGTATATACTGATGACGGAGTTTCTGGTCTTGATAAGTAGATATATGAACTGTCAGAAGATTGCTCAACTAATCTTTTTGCATGATCTAAATGACCATTAGTTGCATTATATTTTACTTTACGCAGATAATAATTGAAGTTAGTGTCAATATGAACTATTTGGTATATTCCACTTGTAGATTGTCTGACAGAAGAATTGTATTCATCTTCTGTTGCCGAGTAATAAAATACTCTATCTCCAAGTTCATAATAATAAGTGGTCGTATCACCAGATCTTGTGCTAAATAGTTGAGATCCAGATCTTTTTACAATTACAATGTCACCACTGACTGTGTCTAAATTTATATTAGCTTCGAGTAAATGTTGAATTGGTGCTACTTTTGGAAAATATCCCAATGAATTTTTATTAGGATATATTGTAACTTCTGATCCACTATAGAATATTTCAGATCCAGTGTGCAGGAGGGAAAGACTGTCAGCTGTAGTGTAAGTTGCTCCAAATAAGGCTGTTCTAAATCCTAAATCACCCTGCATATAAACAAAATCTGTACTAGGATTTGTTTTAGCAGACATATACCCGGAATCAATTTTTACTAATGTTGGTCTCTCATAAGGAGATGCTAATGCTTTATTATTTGTATTTGGCGTATATTTTGTTGTGTAGTCAAAATCTTCATGCGGAGTAAAATAGACACTTCCAATACCAGTGAACGATGGTCTATAAATACCATTATGAACATTGTAGGAATAAGTTGTGCCTGTGCCTATCATCACTAACACACTGTCATTAGCTTGAAGTAATGTCATACCACTTCCGCTAAAATTAGTCACTCTACTTGAAATTGCTGTTCCTGCTGATGTTGGTAATCCGCTAGCACTTGTTGCAAAATAAACAGCAGCTACATTATATTTTTGATAATTTTGCTCATGCCAATCTATATCAATTTCTTGAATAAATGAGCTAGTTTTGCTTTCATCCCCAAAGAATTCTTGGTAATTAGGAGTAGAAGTGAATATGACTTCAGGCACAAAAACTTCTCCATAGTAAGAAGAACCAATTGAACTATATTGAAGTACGCCTTTAATTTGTTTTTTGAGATTAGGGGAGACTGTATATGAGCTTGTACTTGTTTCAAGGACATTTTCAACAATATCTCTTGACCAGCTTACTAGGCCATCTGAAAAATCAAGTGCAATTCTTTCAGATGCGCCAAGAGATGAAACAGTATATATGCCATTATAAAGCTGATTACTCGTGTTAGCTAAAACAGTACTGCCGACAGATACAGCAACATCAAAATCATTTGGTGTGTAAAATGTAGATGAAAATTTATCTAATGTTGTTCTAGCGCCACAATAATATTTTCTCGTTGAAGTAATATTTACCCATGTTGCTCCTACAGATCCCGCAGAAGTAGAAGTCCCATCAGCATATAAGAAATATGTTGTTCCTGCTCCAATATTTCCACCAGTAATTCTTGCAATAGAACCTCTTTTAATTGAATAGTCTGGAGCAAATTCAACACCAGAAACATAGTCATTTACAGCATCTACTCGATAAATACCATTTTGTGCTTGAGATGATTGGCCAGAGACTAAAACTCTCTGAGAGATTGCAATTCCTGATTGAGCAAAAAGATTAGAGTTTACACTTGTTAAGCTTGAGGCATTTGTGGAAAGTAAATTTGTAACTGGCTCATATGTGTAAGGATAAAAATTATCTTGAACAACAATATTATCAAAGTTTAAGATAAAATTGTTTTTATGCGTTGTTTCTTTTCCTAAATACCAAATATTTCCATTGTTGGTATTTCTACTGTTTGCAACCTTGACTATTGTTTGTACTATTTCGCTAGCTGTATCGTGCGAAGTTGATCTTGTCCAAAACCCGGTTGTGCCTATAGCAACACCTTGAACTGTATATATTCCACTGTAGCTGTTATTAAAATGTTTTACTAATATTCTCTCATTAACATTTAGTGTAGTGGCAATTCCTGAATAATTTACAATTGTATATGGTGTTGAGGTTAGTGTTCCAGCATTTGATGAATAATCAAAGCTAAATCCTAAACCACTAGTGGATGCTATTTCATAATAATAATCTGCATTTGTGTTTGCATAATTGAATGTAGCTTCAGTCCATGCTAAAGATGATGTTGATGCAATACCACCCGTTAATGCTGTTCCACTAAAATATCTGAAATATGATCCACTGTAAGCTATACCAGAATTAATATTTTGAATATTTAGGCTATTATTTGAATTAATATAATTAATAGCTGTATCCCAAAAATCATCAGAAGTGTTTGTGCTTGTATATGGATTTACAATAAAAGATGAATTTGGTTTGAACAGACTACTAACAAAATAAATTCCATTTTGGGATTGTGTAGTTTGATTTTTTACAAGTACTCTGTCATTTAACGAAAGAGTAAAGTTATCAATTTTACTTGATGGCGCACTTAGTCCAGCAGAAGATTGATATAAATTTTCAGTAGTTGCACATACTACATTACTTAATTGATATGTTGTAACTCTATCTACCCATTTGACAGATGTAGATCCAAATTGTGCTGTTTCAAATGGTTGATAAAATGTATTGTATGCATAGTAAGATGAAGACCCAACAGCAACAATTTTAGCAAAAGTAATTAAATCCTCAGATCTAACTGGGCCAAGAGAGCCAAAGCCAGCTCGATTTGTAACAGTATAAAATCCATTTTGTGTTTTATCTGTTTGGGACTTAACCAAAATATTTTTATTATAGTCTAATGAATATCCATCAATATACTTTGAAGAAATCAAGAATGTCTCTGATCCAAGAGTTCCAGTTGATAAATTCGATACAGTGGCTGCATCAGCATTTTGTAATTCATTAATGATAAATGAATCGTAAAGTGTGAACCTAATGTCAAAACCAAGGTCTGTAAAAACTTTGGTCCCATTAGATGATTTTATAAGAGGATAGTGTTGGGTTGTAAATATGTCTGCAAACTCATTATCAAGCCAAATTTTGATGCTTTCAACGCTAGAATTTACCCATTTTAATCTATATAATTTTTTGGTCCAAGTGCCGGAGACGTTTGTCCCGAAACCAGCACTTGATATTTCTCGTTGAACATCACTTTGATTTGTATCAGGATTAACTTCAGTCCATATAAAAGCGTGAGACATTATTTACAACCAATCACTTATTTTCTTCTTGCTTCAGGTTTATTAAAAATATCACTTGCAGCAGAAGCAAGCTCTGATCTTTCAACTTTTGAGAGTGTTACAGAGGCGACAAGATCATTAGTCTTTCCACCACTAATTGCATGAGCTAAGCCATTAGACTTTGCATCAAGATAAGGGTTTTCAACCTGTGAAAGGTCACCAAGAAGAATGACTTTACTGTCTTTTCCGCATCTTTCCACTACCATCCTAGCTTCTCTTGGTGAAATATTTTCTGCTTCATCAAGAATAATGATAGATCTTGGAATTGAGCGTCCTTGAATATAAGCCATAGCTTCTACTTCAATAATTCCATCTCGGCACATTTCCTCAAACATATTATTTGATCTGAGAGATTTTGAACCTAAGATTTGTTCAATGTTGTCTCTGATTGGACCTAACCAAGCAGAAATTTTGTCAAACTTGTCACCAGGAAGTGCTCCAATGTCTTTACCACCAACTGGAATGAGAGGCTTCATAACAACAATTTTATCAAAGATGCCCTCATTAATCATTTGAAGAGCAGCTGCAAGAGCTAAGAATGATTTTCCTGTTCCTGCTTTTCCTGAAAGAGTTACAAGAGGAATTCCTAAATCACATAAAATTTCCAATGCACATCTTTGTTCCAAGTTTTTACCTTGAATTCCTGAATATGCTTTTCCATCTTTTGTATTTGATTTATCTTTTAAAACCTTAAAGATGCCTTTTTTGTGGAATACTGGGCAAATCTTTTCTCCATATTGAAAGAAAATAAATTCATTAGGAGAAAGTGTGCCAAGCCTTGTTAATAGTGACTCGCTTAATGTTTTAGTTTCAAGCTCAAAGTCTACCCAAAGCTTTTTCCAATCTTCGTCATCAGTTACTTCACAATATCTAAGGCCTGTGAATAAATGATCTTCCAATTGGTCAGATTTATAGTTTTCAGCTTGACAACCCCATGTAATTGCCCTAATTCTTAATCCAGTATCTTTTGTTATGATTGCAACTTTTTTTCTTGGATTTGCTGCTTTTAAGGCTAAACATGATTCGATAATTGCATTGTCAGAGTGAACTTTGACAATGTTAGGTCTTTCATTCTTTTGAAGAGGAGATTCAGTGTTGTAAACAAATAATCTTCCGCCTTGATCATTTATTTTAACACCCTTCAATAAGTCTTGTAAGGAGTAGTGTTCTAAATTTCTAAATACTTCTCTAGCTGCCCATCCAACATTTTCTTTTCTTGTTTTGATGTCATCTAAATCGTCAATTACTGCTAGTGGAATATATATATCATTATCATTGAATTTATATATTGCAAGGGGATCATGAAGAAAAACGCAAGTGTCGATGATGTAAATATGCTTTGCCAAATTATTGAGCTCCTCGCATTAAGAGTGTGTTTGTGATCACTTTATTTTATTTCCAAAAAGATAACGCTCAGCCCTCTCACAAGGGTAAGTCAGGATTACCATCTAAAGATTTTTCAACGTCATTATTATCAATTTTGTCAATAAAGTCTGCAGCTGTTTCATTATTAAACAAAGCAAATGATCTTAAATTTATTATTGATGAAAGCTTTTCTTTGTCATAACTCTTCATAACTTCTGAATCCATGAATTTTGTTTGAGAACCTTTTTTAGATTGAAATTTTTCAGTTTCGCCTTGTTTGATTAGTTGAACGTCTGACAATAAATTCTCAATAATAAAATTATGTGCTGTTTCTAAATCAGTTGTCTCCAATAGATTCAAATCATTGTATATAGCCTTAGTGATATATCCATTTACAAGAGTTCTACCGTCCGGGGTGTATTCAGCATTTTCTTTTCTTAGGAAGCTTAGACTTGCTTTAGGTATACAAATATAAATCTTAAATGGAAGTGATTTTTCTAAATCTTCTCCACTTGTTAATCTTAAAACTTCATTTTCATCATTTACAATTGATATAACTAATTTTTGTAGACTCTTTTCTTCACTTTTAATTACAAAGTCCCATTCATAATTATGCTCATTAGAAGTTGGAAAAAAAGCTGGTACCAATATATCTTTTTCTATATTTTCACAAATTGTATTAAATAATGAAAAACCTATAGTGTCTTCTGGTGTGCCTTTACGATAGGTACCAATTTTTGACCAATCAACTTGAAATGCACTTAAGACCTCTTCAATTTGTCGCTCTTCAAAGTGTCCTTGATCAAATATCTTTTTTAGTAATGGATCTTCTAAAACTCTTCTAGCTCTAACTAAATCCAAAAAAGCTTCATTACTACCACCAAAATCAGGATGGCATGTTCTTGCTTTTTTTCGAAATGCCTTTTCAATAATTTCTGAAGTATTAATTTTATCTTGTCTCGAACTACCATTTGGAAGGTCAATTTTGTCTAATCCCAAAATATTATAATAATCTTTAGAGAAATCAATTATTTTTTTAGGGTTGAATTCTTCTGACATATTCTATTTATAAAAGAAATAAATAGGGAAAGAAAGCAATGAGCATATCAAAAGTAATCCGTATAGCAAAGCAATTAGATGATAGAGGTTTTTATCATAGAGCTGATAGCTTATCAAATTTATTGATTAAAATTGCCAGTGAAGAGGCAAATGAGGTAGATCCAGCATCACCACCATTCAGTCTTAATGAGGGTGTTGCTGAAAATGATCCTGATACTGTGATGAAATATTTCATAGGATTTGCTTTTGATATGTTTTCAAGAGACCCTGATATTTCAAGAAAAAGATTGGATATAGAATTAAAAAAGAAAATTTCAGATAAAATAGCTGAAATGTCACCTGAAGATAAGCTAAGGTTTAACAATTTAGAATCTGAAGTTTTTGATGTTTTAAATGAGCAACCTTGGTATAAGAAATTAATACAAAGCGAAGAAGTTAGTGTACCTTTAGAAAGCTCAGGTCCTGATAATACACCAGGGCAATTTATTGAAAAGCTTGTAGGACCAGCTCAGCAAGCTTCAGCAAATACAGGCAATGTAATCCCACCTTCTGTTATAATTGCAATGTCAGCTTTAGAATCACGATGGGGTAACAGCATCTTGGCAAAAAATTATGGAAATTATTTTGGTGTAAAACAAAGCTCAACATCTGGGACAACAGCTTCAGTTGTTCTACCAACATATGAATATGACGATGAAGGAAATAAATATAAAGTAAATGCAGAATTTGCTTCATATGAAGGAGATGCAATTGCAGCAATGTCTACGTTGCCAAATTTTCTTAAAAGAAACCCTAGATATCAAAAAGCAATAGAATATGGTGGAAGATATGGCTTTGACAAAGAGAATTTATCAGTTGATCAAATTATTGATTTAATTTTTGCTGCGGGATACTCAAGTGATAAAAAAGAGCCTTCTAAAATCAAAAGTATAATCAATGATTATAACTTGACACAGTACGATTAACATGTGGTATAGAGAAGCTTACAAACAACTTAATTTATTTGGTCTTCCTGTAGCTGAATATGCTGATGAAGAAATAGATGAAAGTACGTCAAATGAAAAGCCTACAGAAGTTCCAGAAATAACACTAGATGATCCAACTCCTGAAGATGAATTTACGCCTGAAGATTTACAGCAAAATATTCAAACACTAGAACAAGACCCTACTGCAAACTTAAAGCTACCAC
>Ga0208960_1000132_pt1 | contig 39718 bp, 31 predicted proteins | sample GreLakmeON33MSRF_FD_187703 | JGI IMG/M metagenome (GOLD analysis project Ga0208960, IMG submission 187703) | Freshwater lentic microbial communities from great Laurentian Lakes, MI, USA - Great Lakes metaG ON33MSRF (SPAdes) | ecosystem: Environmental > Aquatic > Freshwater > Lake | place: Great... | reverse complement strand
GTCCATTTTGGCAATCGCAGCAGGAGCTTATGTTTGGTTTGGCGTAATCAATAAAAAAATAGAACTAAACGACAAGCCTTTGGTGATTTATGTGCGCACTGGTGAAGGTTACGAGCAATTAATGCAACGGATAGAAGAGAGCAAGTTGGTAGAAAATATGTGGGTGTTTAAAAAGTTGGCCGACTTTAAAAATCTACCAAGTAATCTGTACGAAGGTCGATATACCATCACCGAAGAAATGGGCTACAATGATTTAATCGTTTATTTCCGTTCAGGAAAAATTGATGAGGTTTCTGTGGATTTTCATTCTATAAGAACCAAAGATGAATTGGCCGAGCGTGTATCAAAACAAATTGAAGCAAGTAAAGACAGTATTTTAGATTTGCTCAATGATGACAAATACATGGCCACTTTCGGCTTGAATTCTGAAAATGCTTTGGTGTTGTTTTTACCCAATAAATACAAAATGTTTTGGAACACCGGCGCCGATAAGTTCATTAAAAGAATGGCTAAAGAATACAAAAAATTCTGGACGGCCGAGCGCAAAGCGAAAGCGAAGAAACAAGGCTTAACTCAATCTGAAGCATCTGTATTAGCCTCCATTGTAATGGCCGAACAAAGTAAAAGAACAGAGGAATGGCCAGTTATTGCTGGTTTGTATTTGAATAGATTACGCACAGGAATGCCTTTGCAAAGCGATCCAACTGCGGTTTATGCATCGGGTGATTTCACCATCAAAAGGGTAACACATGATATTTTAGCTATTAATTCTCCTTACAATACTTATAGAAATACAGGCTTACCTCCCGGACCAATCTACCTCCCTGCGCAAGGTGCCATTGATGCTGTGTTGAATGCCGAAAAGCATGATTACATTTTTATGTGCGCATCGGGTGATGGATCTTTCAAACATAATTTTGCACGTACATTAAGAGAGCACAATCAAAATGCACAGTTGTATTGGAGACAGTTAGATAAACAGAATATTCATTAATTGAGTAATTTTTTACGATTTAAAATTAATGAAAAGTTCAATAAAACGTCGCTTGTTCATCATTCTTTCTGTTTTTGCAATTATGTTAGTGGTTGCGGTTATTCTTGCCCCAGATATCGAATATAAGGACGGTGTTAGTGTTGAGATTATGAACTTGTTGAGCAAAGAATATAGAAAAGAAGTCACAAGTTCTTATACTCTTGAAAATGAAAGTAAATTTCCTTTTTCAGTTATTTTTTAGGGAGAGAATTGCGATATTTTTATTTGGCAAATACCAATAAAAGAAGGTGTGAAAATGTGTGATATAATAAAAAGTGAAGAATTCTAATGTGATTATAATGATGCTGGATTGTGGCACTCATTAGTGAATGGAGAAAATTTTGAACTGGCTTATAATACACATCAAGTTGAATGGAAATCCCATTTGATTGAATTGTTCTTTTGTGGCGATTATCAGAAAACGATAATAGATAGCAGTGATATTGTAATGTATGGAGGGGTCTTGGAACGTTTTTCGATGAATTATGTCGGTCAAGTAATTATTAAAACTTCATACTCAATGCGTCCTTGCGAGAATTTTGTACCCAAAATTGAAGCAATCTCATCATTGTTTTGCACTGTAGGTTAAAAACAGTTGGTAATTGACTAGAACTGGAAGCTACTTAAAATATAGTTTTTTCTCCTTTGCTAAAAAAAACAGGCTAACTTTTAAAATGATAACGAACAGATCTTCCTGCGCCTGTTCTTATTAAAAGTCCTTCATCTAATAGTTTAGAAAGGTCTTTTTTTAATGTGTTTTTCGAATAGATTTCCAATGCGCTTTCTACATCAGAAAGCTGAGCGCTTTTATTCTTCTTTATAAATGCAATTATTTTCTGTTGTCTTTCATTAATGCCCAACGACAATTTATTTAATGTGTTGTATTTCTCTTCTAATCTTTTCACCAATGTGTTTAAGCATTCTAAAAAGAAAAACATCCACAAATCAATCCTCTCATCTTTTTTATACCTATTCTTCTGCCCATCCATTAATGCTCTATAATATGCTTCTTTCTTTGTTTCCACTATATGCTCAAATGAAACATATTGAACAAACTCATATCCGAATTTCAACAGTATCAGAGTTGTTAAAAGTCGAGACAAACGCCCATTTCCATCTTGATATGGATGTATGGACAAAAACTCATAAACGAATACTCCCGCAACCATTAATGGATGCATATCATTTATTGTAATGCGATCATTCACCCACTGAATTAGTTCCTGCATCTCCGGTTCTACTAAGTGAGGTTCGGCTGTTTTAAATATTATTTTCTTACTTCCGTCGGGGTAGTTGGCCACTACTTGATTGGACAATGTTTTATATCTACCCTTATGGAATTGATCTTTATCGCTATGTTTCAAAAGCATACCATGAAGCTGATGGATATAACGCTCTGTTATATCTATTCCTTCGTAGTGTTCTAAAATCGTTTGTAACGAATCATAATATCCTACCACTTCTTGTTCATCTCGAGTGGTCAATCGTGTTGTTTTTATGCTTTTCAGTAATTTCTCCACTTCTTTATCCGTAATAGTTGCTCCCTCTATACGTGTTGAAGAACCTATACTTTCTACCGTTGCTATTTTTCGTAGCTCTTTTAAATACCTTCCTTTTTTGTTTTCAACAGATTTCCAATTACCTTTAAAGGTATCTATTGCACTTAACTGCTGAGTTAGTTGTTGAAACTTCAAAATCCCAAAATCTAGTTTTCCTAATATTTTTGCAGATATATCCATTTGTTATCCGATTTTATCTGATTATAAAGTAATATGTTTTTTCTAATCTTCCTAATTATTCTATAAATTTTTTACTCGTTTTCTTAGTTCATCGGAAACTGGACTTAGGTCGATAATTCCTCGGCTAATATATTACTCACTTATTTGAAATCTAATAGTACATTCAATTTCAACATCAATGTTTTTATTATCTAGCTTACCAGCTTGGCATCTTGGTGACTTTTTGTAAATACAGCTGCTACATTTCCAATGCCATCAAAACTCGCTTGCCAAGTAATGCTGTCATTGATGAATTTCTCTAAGCCTCCTTTGTATTTTAATTTAGGTGGATTATCTGTGTTTGTGATTGCTTTATAGCTGTTAAGTTTGCTATTTGCCGATTGCATTATAAAAACAAAGATTATCAACAGAAAAAGATTATTTCTATTGACCTTTGCAAGGTGGGAGGGAAAAACGACTATTATTTTGCTTCATAATTGTCCTTCATATATGTTTCACTACTTCCAAATATCCGGGTATGTCCACAAATAATCTTGATCCCCTTCTTTACTGGAGAAGCTAGTTGTGTAATATTTAATAACTGAATTAATCAATTCTTTTCGATTTGAGTCTATCGCGGATAAATTGCCCCGAACGTTGCTTAATTCAACTGCTTTTTGTTTGAATTCTTTGCTGTAATTTTTTCTCTCTTTTTTCATTTTATTAAGGTATTGATTTGTTTCAGGTTTACCTTAACTCAGTGTCCAGTCAAATGCAGCAAGTCCAATATGAAGTTTCAAATTCAAACAAAATTAGCTGCAATGCCATAAAGTAGAAATGTTATAAGATTATTCCCTTTACTTTTTATAAATTAGCCCCCTCACATTTCAAAATACAAATAATGACTAAGATTAAATTTGGTACCGACGGCTGGAGAGCGATAATAGCAAAAGAATTTACCGTTGATAATGTTGCAAGAGTTACTGTTGGTTTGGTGCAGTGGTTGAAAAAAGAAAATAAAGCTTCGAAAGGGGTGGTGATAGGGTATGATTGCCGTTTTGGGGGCCAGTTATTCTCTGAAACAGTAGCGAAGGTTTTAGGGGCTGAAGGAATTAAAGTTTATTTAAGTGATAGAATTGTTTCAACACCAATGGTGTCTTTAGGTGCCTTAGAATTGAAAGCAGGAGTTGGAGTGGTGATTACAGCAAGTCACAATCCGCCCGATTATAGCGGTTATAAATTAAAAGGTGAGTTTGGCGGACCATTACTAGATGTTCATGTAAATGAAGTGGAAGCATTAATTCCCGATAAACATACTTATGATTTAGAATCTATTTCTTTAGAAGATTTAAAGAAAAACGGATTGCTTCAATATGTTGATTTAGAAACGGCTTACATCAAAAGAGTTGAAGCTAACTTCGATTTAGAATTAATCAAAAAATCGGGGATGAGTTTCGCTTACGATGCGATGTATGGTGCGGGTCAATTTGCCATGAGAAGAATTTTACCTGATATTACTTTCTTGCACTGCGATTACAATCCGGGTTTCGATGGAACAGCACCCGAGCCTATCCACAGAAACTTAGGTGAGTTTTCTGATATGATTAAAATCTCTGGCGATATTGATTGCGGTTTGGCTACCGATGGTGATGCAGATAGATTGGGCTTGTACAACAGCAAAGGTGAATTTGTAGATTCTCACCATATCATTTTGTTGTTGATTAACTACTTGAAACAATACAAAAATATGGATGGAAAAGTGGTGATCGCTTTTTCTGTATCAGATAGAATTAAGAAATTATGTAAGGCTTTAGGCTTAGAAGTAGTGACTACTAAAATCGGCTTCAAATACGTTTGTGATAAATTACTAAGCGATGATGTTTTGCTGGGCGGTGAAGAGTCGGGCGGTGTTGCTATTAAAGGACATATTCCTGAACGCGATGGTGTTTGGATGGGCTTAACTATTTGGGAATACATGGCGAAAACTGGTAAATCATTAGATGATTTAGTAGCGGAGGTTTACGAAATAGTGGGTGAATTCGCTTATGAAAGAATTGATTTACACATTAGCGAAGCTATCAAACAAAAGGTGATGGACAATTGCAAAAACGATAAATATATCGAATTTGCGGGTAGAAAAATCACTCGTGTTGAGAAGGTGGATGGTTTTAAATTTTTCTTTGGCGACGACGAGTGGTTAATGATTAGACCAAGCGGAACAGAACCTGTTTTAAGAACTTATTGTGAATCATCATCAAGCGAGGAAGCTTTCTCTTTATTAAAAAAATCACATCAGTTATTGTTGAGTTAATGAAAGCAAAGGCATTCTTGTTTCTTTTTTGCCTTAGCTTCTCTATACATTTAATGGCGCAGGATTCCCTTTCTGCGCCATCTCTTTTTCAGAAGAGTGAGGTCTTTAATAAAAAACGAAGAAATTTGGTGGTGGGTGGCGAATTGTTGTTAGGTACTACCACCATTATTGGCTTAGATAGGTTGTGGTATGCCAATTATCCTAGGTCTCCTTTGCATTTGTTTAACGATAATGACGAGTGGTTGCAGATGGATAAATTGGGACATGCGCAAACATCTTATTCTCTGGGGCAAAGCGGCTATAGTGTTTTGAAATGGGCAGGAGTGAAAGAGAAAAATGCTTTGTGGTATGGTGGTTCGTTGGGATTGATGTTTACATCGGTGGTGGAAGTTTTAGATGGCGTTTCATCACAATGGGGTTTTTCTATGGGCGATTTTATTGCCGATGCATCGGGTACGTTGTTGTTTATTGGTCAGCAAGCCTTGTGGAAGGAGCAACGCATACTTTTTAAATGGACTTTCACCCCTTCGCCTTATGCGCAATACCGGCCGAATGTATTAGGGAAAGATTGGACTCAGCAATGGTTGAAAGATTACAACGGTCAGACCTACTGGTTCAGCATCGATGTTGCCGCTTTTTTACCTCAAACAAGCAAATATCCAAAATGGCTGAATTTGGCTTTGGGCTATGGTGCCGATGGCATGACGGGTGGAAGCTTCAATCCTATGGTTGTGAATGGAACATCAATTCCTTATTTCGATCGCCATCGTCAGTTTTTCTTGTCGTTCGATATCAACTTAAACAAATTAAAAATTAAAAATAGTTTTCTTCAGGCTCTTTGCAAAACCATTGGATTCATTAAGATTCCTGCCCCAACATTGGAGTTAATGCCTGGTAAAGGCCTGTACTTTCATCCGTTTTATTTCTAAGTATTTTTCCTTGTAACTAATTGCATTAGTCTAGCGTAAGAGCAGCAATGCTTAAAAGTTTATTTTTATTTTTTCTGCTTTTTTTTTCATTGAAATTAATCGCTGTGAATAATGATCCTACTGATATTTCAATGTCGGTAAGCTCTATTGATGAGAATTTAGCCATAGGAACCGTGATAGGCACTTTATCTTCTGTAGATGCAGATTTATCCGATTCGCATACCTATTCTTTGGTGGCTGGCGCAGGCGGGGGAAGCAATAGCTCCTTTACTATTTCAGGAAACCAATTATTGAGTAATATTGTTTTTAACTATGAGTTTATTTCTTCGTGTTCGATAAGAGTTGAAACGAATGATGGAAATGGAGGTGTATTCGAAAAGATTTTTGCAGTTACAGTAAACAATATTAATGAACTTCCTTACGATATAATTCTTTCTAGTTCTGCAGTAAATGAAAATGTTACCTTGTCTTCTGCAGTGGCCAATTTAAGTTCATTAGATGGCGATATTGGAAACGCACATACTTATTCCTTAGTGGCTGGAGCAGGTAGCACCAACAATACCTCTTTTTCTATTCTAGGCAGTCAATTGATTACAGCTGCTGCGCTAAATTTCGAGGTGAAAAACTCTTATTCCATTAGAATAGAAACCAACGATGGCAATGGAGGAAGCTATCAAAAAGCGTTTACAATTGCGGTAAATGATGTGAATGAAAGTCCGGGTTACAGTGATGCATCTGTTTCTATTGCCGAGAACTTAAACAATTCTATTAATGTGTTGGCTACTTCGGCTAGTGATGTAGATGCAGGCCAAGTGCTAACTTATTCTATTGTTTCGGGAAATACGAATGGTGCCTTTGCCATAAATTCTGCAACAGGCCAAATTTCGGTGGCCAACAGCACCGCCGTAAATTTTGAAGTTACTTCGGTTTTTAATTTAGTAGTTCGCGCAACTGATAATGGAGCTGGTGCTTTGTTTGATAATGCTGCAATAACTATTAATATTACCAACGAAAATGATGCGCCCATTTTTACTGTTCCTGGCGCTCAGGTGGTGAATGAGTTCACGAATTTAAACATTACTCCTATCGTTATCACCGATGAGGATGTGAGCACCGATTCTTTGTCGGCATCTTTAACCTGTAACAATGGTCGCCTAACTTTAAGCAGCACCGCAGGTTTGCGCTTCGTTACTGGCGATGGTGTTAATGATGGCGCAATAGGTTTTTATGGTTCGTTGGCTGATGTGAGCGCAGCGCTTTCTAACCTTATTTACAAAAGCTTTGATGATTACGTGGGTGCAGATCAGGTTTTGGTTGAAATAAGAGATTTTGGTTTAAATAACAATGGCGGAATAACCGTTAATAGAGCAATAGGTATTGCTGTAAATGCGGTAGCGGTTTCTTTTTTAACACAAACAGTATCTGCTACTATTTGTCAAACAAGAAATCATTTGTTTCATGTTAATACTTCGGGTACCAACCCCATGACTTATCAATGGAAACACAATGGTGCGCCCATTTTAGGCGCTACCAACGATTCTTTGTTTATCAATAATGCTGTTGCCTTAGATGCCGGCACGTATCAATGCGAGGTAACCAATCCGGCCGGAATCTACAACTCTACATTAGTGAATTTAGTAGTGAATGCCACACCTCATGTTTCATTTTCTAGCAACGAGGTGTGTGTGGGGTCAGCAACAAACTTAACCAATACATCGCTTATAGATTATGATAATATAGCAGCGCATTCGTGGAATTTTGATGACAACAATACTGTTTCTTCATTGCCTTCTCCATCAAGAGTTTTTAGTGCGGATGGAACATTTGATGTGTCGCTAATTGTAACAAGTGATAAGAATTGTGCCGATACATTGGTGGAAGGTGTGGTGGTTAATCCTTATCCTCAAACCAATTTTATCATAGGAGATATTTGTTTTGTAGATACTTTAAACCCAATCAATACCACTGCAATTAATTTAGGAACGATTAGTTATGTGTGGAATTTTGGAGATGGTTCTACTTCCATACAAAAGAATCCTAGTCACAAATACGTATCTACCGATTCTTATATTTTAACCTTAACTTCAAATTCTAATAAGGGGTGCAGTACTTTTAAAACCCAAACCATTACCGTTAATCCTTCGCCTATTGCTAATTTTGTGGTGCCCGATATTTGTGATTCTACTGAGACTAAATTTCAGGGTGTAAGTAGTATTAGTTCGGGCAGTATTACTCATTTTTGGAACTTTGGCGACGGAGACACCAACTACAATGAAATTAACCCTAAGCATTTGTATGTTGGCTATGGAACGTATCAAGTGCAATTGAAAGTCGTGAGTGATAAGTTTTGTTCAAACAGTGTGGAGAAGGAGATTAAAGTATTTCACAATCCCCATGTAAATATTTCTGCTGCCAATCCTCTCTGTTATGGCACGCTTTCGGGTTATATAATAGCCCAATCATCTATGGGCTTGGCGCCTTATTTTTATTCGTTAAATGGAGGTAGTTTTACTTTGGTGCCCTCGTTTACAGCATTAGGAGCTGGTTCTTATTCTTTATTGGTAAAGGATGACAGAAATTGTGTAAGTACGAATGTTGTGGCGCTAGTACAGCCCGACGCATTGACGTTTTCTGTTGAAAATATTACAGATGTTAAATGTGCTGGAGCTTATACGGGTTCATATCTAGTTGTTGCGCAAGGAGGTATTCAGCCCTATTCTTTTTTACAAAACAAAATTGATTTAGATGACGATATCTTTAAATTCACTGTTGCTGATACGGGCTATTTCGCAAACTTAAAAGCCAAATTGTATCCCAATATTTTGAAAGATTACAATGGTTGTGAAACTCGTTTTGTTGCAACTATTTCAGAGCCTTCGCCTGTATCGCTTTCTGTGCAGCAAGAAAATATAAACTGCACAGGTTTAAGCGATGGCGAGATAGAAGTTGCTGCTAGTGGTGGGGTGGGCCAATATGTTCATTCTATCAATGGAGGTTTAAATTACCAAACGAGTAATGTGTTTAGTTCATTGATGGCTAATGATTATTTGGTTTCGGTAAAAGACGGCAATGGTTGTGGTGCATCTTTTAATGTGAATTTAATCGAACCTAATTTACCTTTGAGTGCGCAGGTCAATATTTTACAGCAGGTGAAATGTTATGGAGATAGCAGTGCAACGGTGCTCTTAAGTAGTGATGGAGGAACAGGAATTGTGCAGTATTCCTTAGATCATCAAAATTCTTTCTCTGTATCAACTCTTTTAAGCAAGGTTCCTTTTGGTAATCATAAAGCTTACTTTCGCGATGAAAACAGTTGTATAGATTCTGTAGTCTTTGCGATTGCTCAGCCTGCAAATCCTTTAAGTATTCAAAATGTGATTGGCACAGATGCTTTGTGTTATGGTAATAGCGATGCTTCTGTTTCTTTTGAGGCATCGGGCGGTACAGGAGTTTTAAAATATTCGATCACTAATTATTTCCAAAACAATAATACTTTTCAAAATTTGTTGGCAGGTAATTATTTAACTAAAGTAAAAGATATTAATGGCTGTTTAGATTCTCAATGGGTTTCGTTGCAACAGCCTTCGTTATTGTATTTTGATACTGTCTCGCTTAGCGGTATTTCATGTAAAAATGATGCTTTAGGTTTAGCAAATATTAAGGTGTTGGGGGGCACTTCCCCTTATTCTTTTACTATAGGCAGCGCTTACCAAATAACTGGAGTGTTTAATGCGCTTTCGGGCGGAGAACACTCTGCTCTTGTTTCAGATGATAATGGGTGCACCATTGATACTTTAATAGATATTCCTTTTGTATATGATTTAGCCAAAGCATCTTTTTCTCCTTTTGTTGCTGGCAGGGTAATTACCTTTAACAACTCAGCTACAAACGCGATTACACAAGAATGGAATTTTGGCGATGGTACAAAATCTTCTGCAACTCTTCCCATTCATCAATATGCGAGTAAGGGAATTTACAACGTTTCTTTAAAAGTGAGTAATCAGTGTAACAGCGATTCTATTTCAACTTTAGTAAACATTGGTTCGGTAGGGTTAGAGGAGGAAGTAAATGCAGCTCTTTCTTTGTACCCTAATCCTTGTGATGGTTATTTTGTTCTCGATTTTTCTGCCCAACATTTAGCAATAGAAAGCAGTGTGGTGAGTCTTTATGATGTGTTGGGTCATTTGTTGCTGCGCGAACAGTTTTCTTTTCAAGAAAAATCTTCAATACTTAATTTATCTACCAAAGATTTTTCGGCGGGTAAATATTTCATTCATATATCAAACAATCAATTTACTGTTGTTAAATCTGTTGAGGTAATTCATTAATGTTTAAAATAAAAAAAATAGTATTTCTTTTTCTGGTGATGTCATCGCTTCGTGTTAACGCGCAACTGGTGGCCGATTTTAATTACCAAACGGCTTGCGAAAATGCGCCAGTGCAGCTCAACTATATTGTTGCTTTAATGAATGATAGTATTGTTGCTTGTGATTGGGATTTTAACAGCGATTTACAATACAATGATGGTGCGGGTGCTTTAGTGACCCATATTTTTTTGGGTAGTGGAACTTTTGACGTGGGATTGCGCATTGTTTCTGTCAATGCTGATACCGCCTATGTGCGCAGAAATATTTTTGTTAATCCTTTGCCAATTGCCAATTTTTCGGTGCAAGAGGTGTGTATGAATCAAAACATTCAAACGGTAGATGAATCTATTGCTAATGGCGCTATTATTAAGTATTACAAATGGACCTTCGATGCTTCGGCATCTGTTTTAGATTCTGCAGGTACCGCGCCAAATTATTTTTTTACAACAGAAGGCTTGCATAATATTCGTTTGGATCTTATTACTACAACTGGCTGCACGGCATCGGTGCATAAAGATGTACAGGTGAATCCTATTCCTAAATCCGATTTTACAGTAAACAACAGTTGTCTTGGCGATACTTCTTTTTTTATGTCTCAACCTACTATCAACTCGGGAACGGTGAGTCAGTTTTTATGGGATTTTAATAGTGACGGACAGTTTTCAGATGCATCGGGTATAGATGCCAAATATGCTTTTTTTTCCACAGGTAACTGGCCTGTCTCCTTAAGAGTATTGAGCGCAAAAGGTTGTGTGCATGATACCGTAAAGGCTGTAGCTCTTTACCCTCGTCCGCATGCGCTTTTTGCCCATCTTGATGCGTGCGAAAATTCTAACATCGATATCAATAATAATTCTTTTACCGATTTTGGTGCTCTTACCTATACATGGACTTTTGGCGATGGAGATACTTCTACTGCTTTTGAACCCACACATACTTATGCGCAAGCAGGTAACTTCGCTTTAAAACTTAAAGTAAATTCTGTTTTCTCTTGTGCCGATTCTATTGTAAAAAACATAGAGGTTTATCCGCTTCCGTCCGCAGATTTTTCTGCTGTTGATGTTTGTTTAAAAACGGCAATGCATTTTACCGATGCTAGTTTTTCTGCTTCGGGAATAAAAAAATACGCTTGGAATTTCGCGGATGGTGTTGGTACTATTTCACAAAATCCTTCGCATGTTTATCAAGCATCAGGATCTTACGATGTTGATTTAGAAGTGGAAAGTAATGATGGCTGCACAGACAATATGCACAAAATCGTAAAGGTTTTTGCTTTGCCTGTTGCTTCTATTTACACAGGAGTTACCAATTTGTGTGAGGGTGATAGCACTTTTTTACAAGGAATTAATTTGGCTGGAAAAACTTATGTGTGGAGCACAGGTTCTATCGATCAAGGAATTTATGTAAAACAAGCAGATCAGTATGAATTAATTGTTTTCGACAACAACAATTGCTGGTCGAAAGATTCTGTAACTATCGTGGTAAATGAGGTGCCTCATTTTAATTATTCAAGTGATACCACTATCACTCTCGGCACCCCGCTCAGTCTTTATGCCGATGGTTATTATGATTTTATTTGGAAAGATGAGCAAAACAACATTGTGAATCAAAAAGCAGAGTTTGATTTAACGCCTTTTGAAACGCAAAAATATACTGTAACTGCTGCCAACGATAAAGATTGCAGTACCTCGCGTTACATTAAGGTGAACGTAATTAAAGATTACAATTTGGTGGCTAACGATATTATTACGCCTAACAACGATGGTAAAAATGATGTTTGGAAAATCAATTATATCACTGTGTATCCCGATTGCGATGTGATAGTGTTTAATCGTTGGGGACAAGAAGTGTATCGTTCCGCAGGTGGTTATCAAAACAATTGGGGAGGTGTGGCAAGCAATGGAACCGAGCTGCCCGATGGAGCTTATTATTATGTAATTACTTGTTCGGGGATGAAGAAAGATATTACCGGACCTTTAACAGTTTTGAGAGCTAGAGAATGAGATTAGATATTAATAAATATTGCTTGACTTTGTGCTTAGGAATTTTCCTTGGTATATATTCTTTTGCGCAGCAATTGCCTGCTACCGATTTGTATTTCTACAATGTTTTCTTGGTTAATCCTGCTGCTGCTGGTAATGAGGGTGTGCCTCGTTTGGCTTTGTTGAATCGTCGCCAGTGGGTGAGCATTGAAGGAGCACCTGTTACCTCTTGCGCTGCTGCAGATATGCCCATTCAAAAGAACTTTGGAATAGGAGTTAATTTAATACACGATCAAGCCAATTATTTGCGCAATATCAAAGGTTCTTTGGCTTTGCGATATCAATTAAAGTTGGGGTCGAATCAGTCGTTGGCCTTGGGTATTCAAAGCAGTATTTACGATACCTATCTTAATTTTGTAAATGTAAAAGCCGAAGATTATTCAGATGATATTTTAATGATAGGTAACAGCAATAAAGCCCTTTCTTTAGGTGCCGATTTTGGCGTGCATTACAAGTGTAAAAGTTTAGAAATTGGTGCTTTTCACTCTCAGCTTTTCAACAATTCATCTCAAGCGTATTTTAAAAATTCGCTAAACTCCTACCGCCTGCAAGCACATTATGGAGGTTATGTGATGCAGCGTTTTCATTTAAATAAAAATGTTGATGTGCAACCACGTGCAGGCTTGCGGTATTTACCCGGAATTTATTTGCAAGGTGATATTGGATGTATGTTAGATTGGAGAAATAAAATTGCTTTTGCTCTCACTTATAGAACTCGGGAAACTGTTGCTGCATCGGTGAATTATAAAATAAATGAATTCTTCTCTTTTGCTTATTCTTATGGCTATGGCGTGCAAGGTATTTCTAATTATTCGGGTGGAACACATGAGGTGATGCTGCAAATGTTGATTCGTGGCAGAGATAAAAATAAAGAAGAATCATGGACTAGAAAGGTAGATAGTTTGTCTTATTCTATTCAAAATTTGCAAGACAAGAATAAAGTGATTGATTCTACCAATCAATCTTTAGAAAAAAGAGTGTTGAAATTGGAAGAGATGCAAATTACTTATCTCGATTCTATTAGTATTCTTAGAATGATTGAAATGGACAAGCATTCGCAAAAAGGTTCAATGGAAGTTCAATCCCGCATGCATCTCGGAAAGCGTTATGTGATAGAAAATGTTCTTTTTGAATTCAATTCGGCCATCATTAAAAAAGAATCAGAAGCTACCTTAGATAATGTAGTGAAGTATTTAACTATTTATCCTTCTGTTCTCATGGAAGTAGATGGCCATGCCGATGGCATTGGAAGTGAAGTGGCCAACCAAAAACTATCTTTAGCCAGAGCAAAAGCCGTTGTGAAATATTTAAGTGCTCATGGTATCGATGCTTCAAGATTAACCTACAAAGGTTTCGGTGAAACTTATCCTGTAGACGCAAATACAACAGAAGCAAGTAGAGCAAAAAACAGAAGAATTGAGTTTATTATTCTAAAGTAGAATGGCTAAAGTTGTTAAAATTGAAGGATGACGGTTATTGCCTGCACAGAAATTTACTATCCATGTTGTTTTCAGAAAAATCTTACTTTTGTAGAAACATTTTAAATCAATTTCAAGTTTCAATCATTAATCATTTAAATAATTCATTATGGCAAAGTCACAAGATGCAAAGAAACAAGACAAGAAAGCACCTCTGAAAACAGCTAAAGAAAAGAAGGCTGAAAAAAGAGAGAAGAAAGCTAAGAAATAGCTAAAAAAAAATCCGCGAGATTCTCGCGGATTTTTTTTCGCTTAACTGCAAACCTTATCGCTTTATCTTATTGCTGCTTGTTCTATCAAATTTATCGATGCGTTTGAGCTCCTTAATGTATTCGAATTTATGAAGTTCTTGATTGATTTTTTCTAGCGAGATGTTTTCATTTCCTTCTAGTATTAATACAAGTTTATGTATTAGCTTTTCATCGGGTACAGAACCAATGATGAATTCTGAGGAAATGTGTTTTTTTATTTTGTGTTCAATGGTTTCTGGGTTTATTTTTACACCGCCAGAATTGATAATGTTGTCGAATCTACCCAGCCATTCAAAAGTATGCTCATCGATGATTTTTACGCAATCATTGGTGCAAATGGCTTCTGTTGCTAGTGAAGGTGCATAGATGATAAGACAATCGTTTTCATCGATGCCGAAATGAATTCCTGCAAGAGCTTTATAGTGTGCTTGGTGTTGCGGACAAATTTGTTTTATAGCAATGTGACTAACGGTTTCTGTCATTCCAAAAGTTTGAAAAACTTCTGTTTTTGACTCTTTTAATAATGAATGTAAACTTTTGTTGATTTCTCCACCGCCGATGATTATTTTCTTAATGTTATTGAATTTTACTTTCTCCTCCGAATTTAATGTTTCAAAAACCTGATTGGGTACAAAGGCAGCAAAATCCAAATCGATGTCGATATTTTTTAGTGGATTCGATAGAGGTTCGGTGATAAATAAATTCCATCGGTTTACGGCACTTCTAGCTATCATCATTTTGCCCGCAATGAAATCGGTTGAAAGGCATAACAGCGCTTTTGTGCCTTCTTTTAGATCAAAGGTTTGCGCTGTTAATAGTGCACTATTCTTTATTTTAATTTTTGGAATACTAAATGTTTTTGCCAATCCTGTAGTGCCCGAACTTTGCGCTGTGATTGAATCGCTATTGTTGAGCCAGGTGATAGTGAATTGTGCTGCTTTTCTTAGCCATTCTTCAGCGCTGTCTTTAAGAGTTTCACAGTAATGCTGTATTTCGGCATCGCTGCGGCTAGAGAAATCGAGATTAAGGTATTTTAAATTTGAATTCACAGAGGTAAAGGTATTAAAAGTTATCTTTGGCGCGCAATGCTAAAAACCAGCCGAATCATATTGCTTATTTTGTCGTTAACCACTATGTTTTTCACCTATTTGGTGGTAACAGAAGTGAAGGTGGATTATCGATATGAGAATTTCTTTCCCAAGGGAGATGCCGAACTAGAGTACTTCCAAAAATTTAGCCAACAGTTTGGCAGCGACAATGATTTTTTAATCATTGGTGTAGAAAATAAATCGGGAATTTTCAATCAAAATTTTCTTCAAAAGGTAAGTGCCCTTTCCGATTCTATCGCTGTATTGCCTAGCATTACCGAAGTGATTTCTCCTACCAAAAATTTGAATTATTTTAAAGCAGGCGATTTTGGTGATATTAATGAATTGCCCTATTTGCATTGCAATGACCCCGAAATGTATGCTAAGGATTCTGTGCGAATATTTAACAATCCGCAGCTGGTAGGTACCTTCTTTTCTGATGATAGAAAGGCGGTAAGTATTTATGTAAAAACGAAAGATAAATTGGCTAAAAAGCCTTCAGATATATTGCTGAATGATTTAGACAGACTGCAGAAAAAAATTACTTTCGATGAGTTTCATGCCGTATCGAGAATTCGGGCTCAATTTCATTTTATTGAAGTTTTGAGCAATGAGCTTTCCTTATTTATAAGTGCGTCTATCTTGATGTTGATTGTGGTGTTGTGGTTTTCCTTTCGTTCGACTATTGGTGTTATTATTCCTTTGATTACGGTGTTGGTTTCTTTGGTGTGGACTTTAGCTGTAATGTATTTTACTGGGAAAGATTTAAACATACTTACCTCTTTATTGCCCACCATGGTGTTTATTGTGGGTATGTCGGATGTGGTGCACATTCTCACCAATTACATAGAAGAATTACGTGCTGGTAAAAGTAAGGAAGATGCTATTAGAACTACTGTTAAGGAAGTGGGGTTTGCTACATTTCTTACTTGCGTTTCCACCGCCATAGGTTTCTTTACATTAATGATGGCGAATATTGAGCCTGTTCAAGATTTCGGACTCTACAGCGGTATCGGGGTGATTATAGCTTATGTGATGTCGTTTCTTTTATTGCCCAGTGTTTTGCTAAATGTTAAAACGCCTAAAATTGTTTTGCGCGAAGGAAATGATGCACTTTGGCAAAAGGCTTTGCGCACTACTTTGTTGTGGACGATTAGGTATCCTAAAAGAATATTAATTATTTCTGGAATCATCACTACCTTGAGTGTTGCAGCGATGTTCAACATCAAAATAGACAATTTCTTATTGGAGGATTTTTCAGCCAATGACCCCGTAAAACAAGATTTCGATTATTTTGAAGATAAATTTGGTGGTGCCCGCCCGCTAGAAGTGGTTTTAGAACTTAAAGATTCTAATGCTGCAGCCTTCGATTACGAGGTTTTGTGTGCCATAGATAGTGTAGAAAAATATTTAGCAAAGCATTATCATTTGAGCAATATTACTTCGCCCCTTACCTTTATTAAAGAGGCCAATAAAGCGCAGCATTCTGCCAGTCAGAAATTTTATATTTTACCCGATTCTAAAGAGAAGTATTTATCCTTAAAAGAGAAACTCGATGTTTTTGGGGCCTTCGATAAAACTGCAGATATTCTAAAAAACTATATTTCTAAAGATGGACATTCGGTGAGAATTAGTGGTAAGATGTTGGATTTGGGCGGACACCAAATGAAAATTCTCAATACCGATTTCTATCAATATGTAGCAAAAAACATAGATCCTCAATTGCTTGCTATACATTTAACAGGCACAGGGCACTTACTCGACTTAAACAACGAGAGTTTATCTAAAAACATGATTAACGGCTTGTGGCTTTCGGTTGGCTTTATCGCTTTGATTGTGGGTTGGCAGTTTAGAAGTATTAGAATGGTAATTATTTGTATCATTCCCAATATCATCCCTGGTTTTGTAGTTGCCGGTTTTATGGGCATTGCCGATATTAATCTTAGAGTGTCAACTTCAATTATTTTCTCTATCGCCTTTGGTATTGCAGTAGATGATACCATTCACATCATGAGCAGGTTGAGACAAGAGCGAAAGAAAGGGAAGTCGTTTTTATATGCCTTAAAACGAACGTATTTGTCAACAGGTAAAGCCGTGGTAGTAACCTCTGTTATATTGTCATGTGGATTCTTAACCCTTTTGCTTTCTGATTTTACCAGCTCTTTTTATGTAGGCTTATTGGTTGGTTTAACTTTGTTAATCGCCATTGTTTGCGAAATGCTACTGCTGCCTGTGTTACTTATTTATTTTTTTAAAGACAAAAAATAAATTTCCTTTGCTATCAAGTGTTTGAGAATGAATTTCATTCAGAATATTAACAATCGCAACTAAAGTTGTTGAAAAATTTGCTTGGTATGTGTTTTTACTATTAAATTTGACTCGGTAAAGTGAGAGGGACTTTACCTTAACCTTAGTAAAACATCATGAATCAAACTGAAGCTCAAAAAATCATCAAGGATACTGAGTATCTGAACAACAGGATTTTGTCTTTTGATAATCCTAAGGCAACAACTGGCGGACGTCAATACTGCAGAGTTATTGACAAGAAGTATTTGTTTTCAAGTACAGATGAGAAAAATAAGCAAGGTGCTGTGAAAATTCGATTTAAGGATGTAATGACCGGACAAGAGTTTATGGAGCAGCTGACTGCAGTAGCTCGTCAGTTTACTAAAAAGGTAGTTGATGAGACTGATGATGTGAAAACAAATTTATTGGCTGTATTGTCAGATGAGACTGAGCCAGTTAAATCTATGGAATGGGTAATGAGTCAGTTGAAAGCAAGAGCACCTAAGGTGTTTGCTCAAAATAAAGAAAAAGTTGAAAATTACTTGATGGAGTTGTGGTTGGAAAGCAAAATCACAAGATCTACTTTTAAATCGAAAAACCTTACGGTTTACGCTTTGAAGAAGTAATTACAAATAGATAAAAAAGAAAAACCTTCCGTCAGCCGACGGAAGGTTTTTTTTATTATCAAGCACGGCATTGTGAGGTGCCTCATTAGTGTTCGGAACTTTGTGCCTTCTTTAACCAGTGCGTCATTGCGAAAATTTTGTACCCAAAATTAAAGCAATCTCATCATGAATAGTTTTCCATTATTTTCCATTGGTTAAAACCAAACGGCAATTGACTGAAGTACTCTATTTTGGGATTGCTTTAATTTTGGGTACAAAATTTTCGCAATGACGCACTCGGTTTGAAGTTTATGATGTTCTGAACACTAATGGAAGTACCCCGAAGCAACCTCATTGAATTTAATTAGTAACTGCTTGGTAAGGTTGTTTCGGGGTACCTCGCAATGACGCACTGGGTGGTCACTTAAGCCGCTACATCTATTATTCTCTCCACTTTATGTACTCCATTAATAACTTTGAATTTCTCCATTAAATTCTTGAGGTGGTCTACACTTGTAACGTACAACATGATTTTACCTTCAAAAAATCCTTCTTCAGAAGTAAAGAATATCGATTTGATATTGATGTTTTCTTCCATCGAGATGATTGTGGTGATTTTGTTCAATAAACCAAAGTCATCTATTCCAATAAATTGTATACCTGTTAAGAAAGCTACATTCCTACTGCTGTTCCACTGCGCTTTGATGGTGCGCGAAGCGAAATTAGAAAGTAGGTGCATGGCGTTCGGACAATTGGTTTTGTGAATCTTAATTCCCTCATCGGCGCCGTTAAAACCAAATACTTCATCGCCAGGAATTGGGTTGCAGCAAGGAGAAAGAGAGTATTTAATGTTTTCATCAGTACCAATATTCAAGATACCAATTTTACCTTGTTTCGATGGCTCTTTCTCTTTGGTGGATTTTTTCTTTTTATTTTCTTCTTTCTGTTTGAAGAAGTTTTCTAGTTCTTCAAATTTTATGGTTTCAGAAGCAATTTTGTAATATAAATCTGGCGCTACTTTCACTTGAAAATGCATGATGAGTTGTCCGAGAACATTAGGATTCACCAATATATCAAGCTTCTCCATCCATATTTTAAAAATCTCTTTACCCTCAATGGCGATTCTTTTTTGATCTTCTTTTAATGCCTCTTTAATGCAGCTTTTCGCTTTGGCGGTTACCACAAAGTTTAGCCAATCTTCTTTTGGTGTTTGTTTTTTAGAAGTAAGAATTTCTATTTGTTCGCCGCTTTGTAATTCGTAGTTTAATGGAACTAATTTGTGGTTCACTTTGGCTCCAATACATTGGTCGCCAACGCGTGAGTGAATTTCGTAGGCGAAGTCGAGTGCTGTTGCTCCCTTAGGTAAATTTTTAATATCACCAGCAGGAGTGAAGGCGTAAATTTCATCGGCAAAGAAGTTCATTTTAAAGTCATCTATGAACTCGAGTGCATTATTATCTCCCGATTCTAGCATTTTTGTGATTCTAGAAATCCAAACGTCTAAATGATTTTCCTGTTCGGCATTTAATGCTTTGTATTTCCAGTGTGCGGCCAATCCTTTTTCTGCAATTTCATCCATTCGCTTGGTGCGAATTTGCACTTCCACCCATCTACCATCTTGCCCCATCACGGTGGTGTGCAAAGATTCATAGCCATTTCCTTTTGGCGTAGATATCCAGTCGCGCAATCTATCGGGACGAGGTGTGTACAAATCGGTAACATTTGAATATACTTTCCAGCAGTCGGTTTTTTCGTCTTCGGGTTTAGAATTTAAGATGATACGAATGGCAAATATGTCGTAAACTTCCTCAAAGATTACTTCCTTTTTCTTCATCTTTTGGGCTATCGAGAAAATGCTTTTGGTTCTACCTTTAATATCGAAATCAAAACCTTTATCGGTTAACGCATTAATAATAGGTAGACTAAACTTGTTGATGTATCGAGTTCTTTTCTTTTGAGTAGAGGCAAGGTGTTCTTCTATTGTTTTGTGCAATTCGGGTTCGGTGTAACGCAGGCCTAAATCTTCTAATTCTGTTTTAATGGTGTACAATCCCAAGCGATGAGCTAATGGAGCATAGATGTTTAATGTTTCGTAGGCTATTTTAAGTTGTTTGTGTCGCGGCATAAACTCCATCGTGCGCATGTTGTGCAAACGATCGGCGAGTTTGATGAGAATTACTCTAATGTCATCGGAAAGTGTAAGTAGAATTCTTTTAAAATTTTCGGCCTGAATGGAGAATTGATTTTCTCCGGTATCAGCCATAGATGATATTTTGGTGAGACCGTCTACAATGTTGGCCACCTTCGCACCAAACATCGAATTGATGTCGTCTAACGTGATGTGAGTATCTTCAACGGTATCGTGCAATAAAGCGCAGATAATAGAAGTAGTGCCCAAACCAATTTCATCGGCGGTGATGCGAGCCACTTCAATAGGATGGTAAATATAAGGTTCGCCCGATTTACGACGCATGTCTTTATGCGCATAGATGGCAACGGTTAAAGCTTTTCTAATTAATTTCTTTTCTTGGTCGGTTCTGGCTTTTTTACCAGCCCTAAGAAGACCGCGGTAGCGTTTAAGAATCTCTTGTTTTTCTTTTTCTAAATCAATCACTATTGTAGGTTCGCTCATTGCTGCTGAAGTTTGTGTGTCAAAAATAAGGCATTTGCCCGAGAATCTTGTACTTTCAAACGGATGCTATTGTTGCGTGCAAGCAAATAAAAAAGCCTTCCGTTTTTCAACGGAAGGCTTTTTATAATTTATCTCTCGATTATTTTACAACAGAGAATGATTTATTAACGGTTTCGCCGTTCATAGTAACATTCAAGATGTAAGAACCAGAAGCCAATGAATTAACATCAACAGATGAGATGTTGTCACCAATACTAATAGTTTGAATGTTAGTAAACAATTTTCTTCCTGCTAAGTCGTAAACCGAAATTGCAGCAAAACCAGTTTTAGCAGCACTAACGTTAACGCTTAAGTTGCTAGAAGATGGATTAGGATACAAGTTAACTTGGCTCACAATTACTGGAATAAGCTCAGAATTGCTTGTGCTAGAAACAACGATGAAATCAACAGTAGCATTAGTTACTTGAACTGTAGGTGTTTTAGTATCTGTAGCGATTACTTTTAACGTGTACTTGAGCGAAGAGTTCCAAGTTGTAGGAGTCCATGTAGCTGAGAATGTAGATACATTCTGACTAGGCACAATGGTAGCTAATTTTGTTAAACCATCCCAAATTTCAAAAGAAACAGAAGCAATACCAAGATTTGATGTTACTGTAGCTGCCAAGCTGATAGGGTTGCCATCAAAAGGGAAATTTTGGTTGCTTGTTGGTTTAGTAATCGTAACCACCGGAGCAGCACAACTAACAGTAGAAGCAGTTGCAGCACTTCTTCCACAAGATGCGTTAGCACCAGTTTCAATTACGAATTTAAATAAAGAACCATAGTGAACATGTGCAGGGTCTGTTTTTTCAGAAGTTAAGAAAGTAGCTGTTCCACCTGGAGACCAGTCAACATAGCTGTTTTTCTCAATATCAAAAACTCCTGCTTGAACGAAAGCCTGACCTTTATTCGCGCCGAAACCTAAGGTACCAGAAGTACATTCTGGGTAGATGAAGTAATCACCAGTAGTTAATGCGAGGTTAACAGCAAGGTCAACGATATCATAACCACTTCCTGTTGATGTTTTGGTAGCGTATGTAAATACGCTTGATTCAGCAATAAATGAATTGTCAACTGCTTTCAATACACGAATTTTTCCGCTTGCACCAGCAGTATGAGAAACATAGATTCTAACGTATTTAATAGTTAAATCAGCTGAAACAGTGATTCTTTGTCCTCTGTATGAATTGTTATAAGGCATTGCTTGAAACTGGCCGCCTAATAATTCAACATCTCCATAAGTTTGAATTGTACCAGTGTAAGTATTCACACCACTAGCTTTTTCTTCAACATACAAAGTAGTATTAGCATTAAATACCTGACTGTATGTTGTGCCTGATCCTTTTTTAGTTCCAGAAACAGCAGCATCATACCAGTCATAAGTTTTAGTGCCGTCAGGATTATTCACCGATAAAGTTAAATTGTCTCCGTTGCAACCAGAAGCACCAGTTGTAGTAAAAGGAGAACCAGCAACAATAATGATTTCGTCTTCAGCGTAGCAAGAACCCTCAGTAATTTTAACTCTGTAAGTGCCAGCTGAACTTACCTGTAAAGTAGTTGTAGTTTCTACTTGTAATACATTGTTTTTGTACCATGCAAATGTTCTACCTGCAGATGTAGGAACCCCTGGATTCAATGTTACTGTATTTGGTGCACAGAAACCTTTATCAGCTCCCATGTTCGGTTTAGGTACCGGACACATTACTGCTTTTTTATCATTGATACATTTCAATAATGAGTAAGGATCAGATGGAGCAAAGTCTTGTCCTAAATCCCAAATCAAGATACCCATAGATTGTTTTGTAGTATAAGCCAATTCCATTTTAGATTGTATGGTAGGACAACCATTGTAGTACCAAGAACCGTAATTGTCTTGTCCGAAATTAGTTGATTTTGTTCCGCCAAGGTTATTGTACTCTAGTGTATTTGCTCTGTTAGAAGAAGATCTTGCATAGAAAGGTACGCCCAACAACATTTTGTTGTAAGGAACACCTTTAGTATTCCAGCCTTCCATAGTTCCTCTTGCATCATTCAAAGAAGAGTGGCTGTTAGCATCGTAACCAGTTCCGTTAGGCACAGGCATATCATACGCCATTACATGCCATTCGTCAACTAAATTCGCGTTAGTAGAGAAAAGAGAGTTGTCTACATAACCAAGGTGATTTGCTACACCTGCATATTCTCCACCCACAGCAACAGCAACTTTTAAGTTTACGTTAGTAGACGCTAAAATTGCAGTGTGAAGTGCTTGCAGAAAAGCTAAGTGATTAGTTATATTGGTACTACCAACAGGGAATTCATGGTCAATAGAAACACCATAGCACCCGTTAGCATTAGCATAGGTTACTAACTCAGTAGCTAAAGTTGTTCTGTAAGTTGAGTTTGCATTAATATCGTTTAATCTTGCAGTTCTGATTCCGCTATCATCTGCGCCACCTAGTGCTAACCACAAGTTAGTTCCGTTTGATGAAGCAGCATCTCTAACAATAATGAATTTATTTTCATCAAATCCGAAAGTAGCATCGGTATTTGTTTTAATTAAATTCCCTGTAGTGTTAGGATTGATGAAAGAGAAAATGATGTCGGTAAGCATAGCGCATTGCGCTGACACATTAGTGGTTGCGCGGTACGAAGGGAAGTAGCCGGTAACCTTTAAATTCCCCGCATTGATACCTAGTGTAGTAAAAAACACAAAGCCCAGTGTCAAGTAGTAATTGATTTTTTTCATAGTTTAAAAATATAGTTAATTAATAGTTTCCCCTCTTAAGGGATTCCTAAGGTTAGAAAAAAAGACTAGTTCTCAAAATTTATTTTTTCACATTTCGTAATATTTTTTAATTAAATTTAAGTTACTACAACTTTGTAAAGCCGGTAATTGTTATGAAAAACAGTGGTAAAGCATTAAAAACAGTAGCGCTTGTAGCGCATGACAATATGAAACCTGCGTTGGTTGCATGGGCAGCCCGACATGCAGACAAGTTAGAAAAATACAAATTAGTGGCTACTGGAACCACGGGTAAAAGGGTAGAAGAGGCTACTGGATTGAAGGTGAAAAAGTACAAAAGTGGTCCCTTGGGAGGTGATCAACAAATTGGTGCATTAATAGCCGAACAAAAATTAGATGCTTTGTTTTTCTTTTGGGATCCATTGGAGCCTATGCCACACGACCCCGATGTTAAAGCTTTATTGAGGTTGTGTAATGTTTACAATATATCAGTGGCTTGCAATGAAGCAACGGCGGAGATGGTGATTAAATGTTTTTAGGGAATTTTATTTCTTTCTATTTTTTTCGATTCGTTTCAAGCTTTCTATATTGAAACCTAAAACAGGGATGCTGATTTTAGCCAAAGTATTTTTTACAGTACTGGTTTTAAAAAATCTATCGATAAAGGTGTTCGTATGAGAGGTGATGCAAAGTAGGTCGGCACCGTGGTTTTCAATATATTCTTTAATTCCATCGGAAATACTCACGCTAGGTTCAATTTCAGCCGAAATATTACTGTAATTAAAGTGCAACACTTTTCTTTGAAATTGAACTAAATGTTTAGCATTGATGATGTGTTTTCCGTCATCAATATGAAGCAGTGTTAAATGGGCCTCAAACATTTCGGCAAACCACACCAAGTAGTTTTCAATAGCCTTGTCTTTGTTGCTTATTTCTGTAGAGTATAATATTTTTTCAATTTTAACTTCGTTGTATTTGTGGGGAACGATGAGTACCGGACAAACGCTACTTCTTAATATTTTAAGAGCGTTGGAGCCAAAAAGTCGATCTTCAATAGAGTTTATTCCCTGCGAAGCCATTACTACTAAATCTACTTCTTCGTTTTCTATAAAATCGAAAACGATATCTTGAAAAGAGCCATCAACAATATGTTCGTGCAGAGATGATTTAACGCGCATTCTTAAATCGGCAGAATAGCGGCGCAATAAGAAAGAGGCAGCATCTCTAAAATCGGTGATTTCCCCGTACATCATTTTGTCGGGGTCGAGCTCATCCATTTTTCTTTGAATGTGCTCTTCGTATTTTGTTTTGTAGCAGTAAAGTAAGTGAAGTTCTGCACCAGTTTTATTGGCCAAGTAAACAGCGAAATCAGCTGCGTTTGCTGCTGCTCCCGAGAGATCTGTTGTTAAAAGGATTTTTCTCATTCTGCTTAATGAACCAATTTCTGTAGCAAAAATACGCTAAAAGCATTTAGTAAAGCAATAAAAAACAGAGATTATTTTGGGGCGTTTTTGTAGATAAATAACGCAATAAATGCGAAGAACATGTTAGGGAGCCAAACAGCAACCACAGGGGAAAGACTGCTATTGGTGGCAAACACTTCGCCCACCCTGGATAGAAAAACGTAAACGAGTCCGAGCCCAATGCCATATACCAAATGCATCCCTACGCCGCCTTTTATTTTTCTGGAGGAAATGCATGCGCCTATCAATGTTAAAATCATTATAGAGAAAGGAATAGCTGTTCTTTTGTGCAGTTCTAACCTGAATCGTTTCACCAAATTGGAGCCTTTTCTTTCTTCTTCGTCTATAAATTGAGAAATCTCAAAGTAATTCATGGTTTGAATGCTGCTCGGTTTCGAGCTAAAATCTTCGGGAGAGAAGGGGAAGATAGTGTCTTTGCTGTCTCCTCTTACTTCCTTTTCTTCAACTCCATTCAAAGTTCTTTCTCGCCAAGTCTTAGCAATCCATTTGGTTTTTAGTGTATCCCAAACAATTCTATCGGCCGAAAACATAGATTTTAGCTCTCCGTTTTCCATTTTTCTAATACTAAAGTTGTAGCCCGTATTGGTGTTTTTGCCATAGTTGCTAATGTACATATCTACCCCAGGTGATAGAATACGATGGATGTTCGATCCCACATCAATATTTTGATCATCTCTATAGTATTTGTTTTCAAATTCTAGTTTTGTTTTGTTGCTTATGGGAATTACAAAATGATTGGTGAATAATGAAACAAGGAATAGAAAACCGCCTGCGATGAGGTAGGGACGTAAAAAACGCTGATAGCTAATTCCCGAGCTAAGTATAGCAACAATTTCATTGGTGCTGGCCAGTTTAGAGGTAAAAAAGATAACGGCTAAAAAGATGATAAGTGCGCTAAGTATACTGTATAACCAAGGAATAAAGGTGCAGTAATAATCAAAAATGATAGCTTCAACCGGCGCGTTATTTCCCAAAAAATCATCAATCTTTTCGCTCACATCAAACACTATGGTAATCAAAATAAAAATACCAATGATGAAGAAGAAAGTCCCCAAAAATTTCTTGATGATATATATGTCGATTTTCTTAAGCACTACAATCTATTGGCTAGTTTTTTAACCATCGTATTTTTCCAAACAGCAAAGGTGTTGTTAAGAATTTGGGTGCGTGCTTCGTTAGTTAACCAAACATAAAAAGCCAAGTTGTGAATACTTGCGATTTGTTTTCCTAAAATTTCATCGCACACAAAAAGGTGACGAACATAAGCTTTAGAATATTCTTGGTCAACATAGCTCGTTCCGTTTGCATCCAAAGGAGAAAAATCACATTCCCACTTTTTATTTTTGATGTTGATGATGCCTTCGCTGGTGAATAGCATGCCATTTCGTGCATTTCGAGTAGGCATTACGCAATCGAACATATCTATGCCTAAAGCAATATTCTCTAAAATATTTACCGGAGTGCCAACGCCCATTAAGTAGCGTGGTTTGTTTTCGGGTAAAATATTGCAAACTAGTTCGCTCATAGCGTACATGTCTTCGTGAGGTTCGCCTACCGATAAACCGCCAATGGCATTGCCTTCGGCTTCAAACTTAGCGATTACTTCAGCTGATTTCGCTCGTAAATCTTTGTAAACGCTTCCTTGAACAATAGGGAAAAGCGTTTGATTGTAGCCGTACAAAGGCTCGGTGCTATTGAATCTATCGAAACATCTTTTTAACCAACGATGGGTAAGATCTAAACTTTTTGCTGCGTAGTTGTATTCACAGGGGTAAGGCGTGCATTCATCGAAAGCCATAATGATATCGGCGCCAATAACGCGTTGAATATCCATTACATTTTCGGGCGTAAACATATGGTAAGAACCATCAATATGTGATTGAAATTTAGCGCCTTCTTCTGTTAGTTTTCTTTTGTCGGCTAAAGAATACACTTGGTATCCGCCGCTATCTGTCAACAATGGTTTTTTCCAACCGTTGAATTTGTGCAATCCGCCTGCTGCACCAATCACTTCAATACCCGGCCTCAAATACAAATGATAGGTGTTGCCTAAAATAATTTGCGCTTTGATGTCATCATTCAATTCGCGTTGATGAACAGTTTTAACTGTGGCCGCCGTGCCAACAGGCATAAAAATGGGTGTTTCTATAAAGCCATGATCGGTTTCAATTAAACCTGCGCGGGCTCTGCTGTTCACGTCTTTATGTTGAAGAGTAAAATTCATTGTGTGGCAAATATAAACAGAAAATGCACCTTTATTTTAAGAAATGCAGAAAGTAAGCGTAAGATTTTTAATTTTACGGGGTATGTTGATTTTCGAAAGTATTATATTCTATCTCTATTTAGCCTGTACTTTATCTATCGTATTCTTCTTGCTATATTTTGTAAGACGAATTAACAAGTACAAAGAATTACCACTTGAAAAAAGTACTGTTCCTGTTTCTGTAATTGTTTGTGCGCATAATGAGGCCTTGAATCTTAAAAAAAATCTTCCTTTTATTTTAGAACAAGATTATGCCGTTTATGAGGTGATAGTAGTGAACGACAGATCTACAGATGCCACGCGTGATGTGGTATTAAACTTCATGAAGCAATATTCGAATTTAAAATTGGTTGATATTAGTGAAGAAGAGAAGAAGGGATTAGGTAAAAAATATCCCTTGAGTAGGGGAATTGCCCTAGCGAAAAACGAACATCTTTTGCTCACCGATGCCGATTGTCGGTCTCAAAGTAAACATTGGATGAGCTATATGATGAGTGGCTTTGCACCGGGAAAAGAAATAGTGTTGGGATTTGGTAAATATGAAAAGAGAAATGGTGGGGTGAATAAGTTGGTGCAGTTCGATACCTTCTTTGTGGCCATTCAGTATTTTTCTTTTGCTTTATCGGGTTTGCCGTACATGGGCGTTGGAAGAAATATTGCTTACAAGAAAAGTTTGTTTGAAAAGCAAGGTGGATTTAAATCTCATGAAGATGTTGCTTCTGGTGACGATGATTTGTTTGTAATGCGAGCTGCTACCAAAGAAAATACATCGGTAATGATGCATGTTGATGCGCATACCATTTCGGTAGGAAAAGAAAATTTTGAGCAATATTGGTTTCAAAAAACACGGCATTTATCTACTGGTAAATGGTACAAAGGAAAATTACTTTTTCATCTCTCGGTAATCAGCACCAGTTTCTTGGCTTTCCCTCTGCTGCTGTGGCTTAATTTGCTTTTAAACAATATGGTGTTGGTAGTTTTGGCTGTTTGGTTATTAAAACTTATCTTACATTATTATATCTTTAAAGCTGCATTGTTAAAGCTTGTTTCAGGAGTGAATTTAATTTTATCGCTTATGTTTTGTAATATATTAATGGTACTTAATCAAGCGGTAGCTTATAGGAATTTGATAATTAAAAAAGACAAATGGTAGCACCAGGACCGAATCTTTCTGACAAAGCGATGCATGATTATCGTTTGGTGCATGAAGCGATTAACAATAAATCTGAAAGGGCATACGCCGAACTAATGGATCGTTATAGAGATTCCATTTACTTTATGCTTTTAAAAATGGTGAACAGTAAAGACGATGCCGATGATTTAACCATTGAGGCTTTTGGTAAAGCATTTAGAAAATTACATCAATACACCCCAAATTACGCTTTTAGTACTTGGTTGTTTAAAATTGCATCGAACAATTGTATCGACTTCATTAGAAAGAAAAAGAAAAATACTTTCTCTTTAAATCGTTCGGCTGATCAAGATGGTGGTGAAATAGAAATGGATATTAAAGCCGATGTTTTAGATCCAGAAGAGAACTTTATTAGAGATCAAAAAATTCAAATGATGCAAGATGTGGTGAAAAGATTAAAACCACGCTACCGTACTTTGGTTGAGTTGAGATATTTCAAAGAATTATCGTACGAAGAAATTGCAGAACAATTGGATTTACCACTAGGAACAGTGAAAGCACAGTTGTTTAGAGCACGTGAGTTCTTGTTTCAAATCATGAAAAATACAGAAGGAAGTATTTAAAGTAGTTCAATGTTCAATGTTTAAAGTTCAATGTTGGCTAACTTTAAACATTGAACATTAAACATTGAACTAAATCTTAATGAAGCTCATTCAAAAATATTTTCCTGATTTAACTCCTCTACAAGTTCAACAATTTGAACAATGCCTTCCCTTGTACACTTTGTGGAACGACCAAATCAATGTGATTTCTCGCAAAGATATTGAACATTTGTATGAACGCCATATCTTACATTCTTTAGCTATCGCAAAAGTGATTCTGTTTAAAAAAGGCACTAAAGTAATGGATGTGGGCACTGGTGGTGGTTTTCCCGGAATTCCATTGGCTATTCTTTTTCCTGAGGTAGATTTTTTGTTGGTAGATTCTATCGGCAAAAAAATAAAGGTGGTGAAGGAAGTGGCTTCGGCTATTGGCTTAACGAACTTAAGAGCTTTGCACAGTAGGGTAGAGGAAGTAGACGAGAAATTCGATTTTGTGGTGAGTAGAGCTGTTACCACACTTCCCGATTTTATGGCGTGGGTACAAAACAAGTATTTGGTGAAGAGTTTTAATGCTATTTCTAACGGGCTACTTTACCTTAAAGGTGGCAACCTTGAGGAGGAAATTGCATCTGTGGTGAACAAAACAAAGCTTTATAATATAAGCGATTTCTTTAGTGAAGAGTTCTTCCACACAAAGAAAGTTGTGCATGTGAAAAGATTTTGATTATTTTTCAGTTCTCAAAACAATAAGATATTTTAAAGGAGAATATTTTCTTCAACAATATAGTTCATGAAAGTAGCAGTTATTGGTGCCGGACCCGCAGGTATGACCGCGGGGTATGAGTTATCAAAAAAAATAAAACAAGTTGAAGTTTTTGAGGCGAGCTCTTCTGTAGGCGGAATGGCTAAAACCATTGAATTGTGGAATCAAAAGGTGGATATCGGTCCGCATAGATTTTTTTCCTCCGACAATAGAATCAATGAGTTGTGGCTGGAAGTAGTAGGCAAAGACTATGAAATGGTAGATCGCTTAACGCGCATCTACTACAACAAAAAGTTTTTTCATTACCCTATTAAAGGCATGGATGCGCTTAAGAATTTGGGGATTATTGAGGCAACGCGTTGCATGGCGAATTATGGTATCGAAAAACTTAAACCTACCAAAGATATTTCTTCTTTTGAAGGATGGGTGACCAATCGCTTTGGTAAACGCTTATATCAAATATTTTTTAAAACTTATACTGAAAAATTGTGGGGTATTCCTTGTAATGAATTAGATGCCGATTTTGCTGCGCAAAGAATCAAGAAATTTAGTTTGGGCGAAGCGGTAAAAGCAGCTTTGTTTGGCAATAAAGGAGAACACAAAACCTTGGTCGATCAGTTTGCCTATCCACACGGCGGAACAGGTATGGTGTATGAAAGAATGAGTTCTTTTGTGAAAAAAAAAGGAGGTGAAGTGAATTTGAGTACTCCTGTTCATCGTATCATTACCAAGAACAACAAAATTAAAGCTTTGGAGTTTGAAGATGGCACTATTAAAGAGTATGATCATGTGGTATCTTCAATGCCGCTTACTCTTATGGTGGCTCGACTGCCGGAGGTTCCCGATAAGGTGAAAGAAGCTGCTGCGAGTTTAAAATTTAGAAATACCATCATCGTTTATTTGAATATAAATCAAAAAGATTTGTTTCCCGATAATTGGTTGTACATCCATTCCGATAAATTTAAAATGGGTAGGCTAACTAACTTTAGAAATTGGGTTCCTCAATTGTATGGAAATGAAAACAGTACTATTTGCGCCTTAGAGTATTGGTGTTACGATGAAGATGATTTTTGGAAATGGGATGAACAACAATTGATAGACTTAGCCAAAGTGGAATTGCGCGAAACAGGTTTGATTGGCGATGCCCAAATTACTGCGGGTTCGGTATATAAAATTCCGCGCTGTTACCCTATGTATTCATCGGGGTATCAGGCTAAGTTGAAGATTGTAGAAGATTATTTATCTACCATCGAAAATCTTCATGTTATTGGCAGATATGGCGCTTTCAAATACAATAATCAAGACCACAGCATATTAATGGGGATACTGGCCTCCGAAAATATTTTAGAGAATAAGAAACACAATTTGTGGGAAATCAATACCGATTACGATAGTTATCAAGAGTCTTCGGTGATAACCAAAACGGGTTTGCAAAAGAAATAAAGATTAGTCTCTAAACTGCAATTCGCTCAATCTTCTGTAAACACCACTTTCTTTTTGAGACAATTCTTGGTGTGTTCCTTTTTCTGCAATTTCACCATTTTGCAACACTAAAATTTGATTGGCATTTTTAATGGTTGATAATCGGTGTGCAATAACTACAGAAGTTCTGTTTTGCATCAAATTATCTAAGGCCTCTTGCACCAATTGTTCCGATTCAGAATCTAAAGCGCTCGTTGCTTCATCTAAAATTAATATCGAGGGGTTTTTCAGCACCGCGCGGGCAATGGCAATGCGCTGCTTTTGGCCGCCCGAGAGTTGAATACCTCTATCACCTACCAATGTTTCATAACCTTCAGGAAAGCCATTAACGAAGTTGTGCGCGTTGGCTTTCTTTGCTGCTTCAATCAACTCTTCTTTGCTTGCAGTGGGTTTGCCATAACGAATATTTTCTTCAATGGTGCCACCAAATAAAATTACATCTTGAGGAACATAAGCAATGTTGCTTCTTAATTCGCTTAGGTCGTAAGTGCTTTTTTCTTTTCCATCAAATAATATAGAGCCTTCTGTGGCTTGATAAAACCCGAGTAGAAGAGAGGCGATGGTTGATTTTCCAGAGCCCGATGAGCCCACCAAAGCCACGGTTTCACCTTGTTTTATGCTTAAGTTTATCTTGTTTAGCACAACTACGTTTTGTCGGGTTTCATAATGAAAAGAGACATTTTTTAATTCAATATCACCCTTTAGCGGATGTTGCGAGATTACAGGCTGAGATGTGATAACAGGTTCTAGCGTTTCTTGCATCATACTCATTAGGTTTTCTGTAGCGCCTAATGATTTTTGAATTTTAGAAAACAAATCGGGAATAGAGCCAATAGAAGTTCCAAGCATCACTGTTAAAAACAAGAATTGAAAAAAATGAGCTTGTTCTAAATCACCCGATTTAACCTGTTCGATACCTTGCCACATAATAAATACAATGGCGCCAAACATTACCACCATGATAAAAGCAATGAATAATCCGCGCCACAAAGCCGATTTCATCGACAGCTGCTTAATTTCGTCTACTGTTTTTTTGTAAGCGTTAATTTCAAAAAACTCGTTGGTGTACGCTTTCAGATTTTTAATTCCCATTAAAGCTTCTTCCACAACAGAGTTTGATTTAGCGGCTTCATCTTGTGCAGCACGTGATAATTTTTTGATGTATTTACCAAAAATCATGGCTACGATGGCCACTACTGGAATGACAGAAAGCATGATTAAAGCAAGTTTGGTACTATATATAAAGATGATGACCACACTAAAAGAAACCACAATCAACTGACGAATAAATTCGGCAATGCTCGTTGTTAAAGTTTCTTCAATCATATTGGTATCGGTAGCAATACGTGAAGTCAATTCGCCTACTTTATTTTTATCGAAGAAAGAAATAGGGGAGCTCACCAAATGAGTGAAAGCAGCCAAACGTAAATCGCGAAGCGTGCCTTGTGTTACCAAACTAAACAAATACACTCTAAAGAAAGAGAAAATAGCCAATGCCGGCATTAATATCGCCAGGGTAATCAATACACCATAAACAGTATCGGTAGCGCCCAATTCAAATTCAAAAGGAACATTGCTGGCGTAGTCGCTTCCCAATAATTTAGCGATGAGCATGGGCATGGCTACGGAAATCAACGATGTACCTACTAAAAACACGAAACCTAAAGCATATTGAGGGTAATATGGTTTTAGGTAAGAGAGGAAACTTTTTGCTTTTTTTAAATCAACTTTGGGTCTTTTTTCGCGCGCCATGGGCGCAAATATATTTCAAATGTGGGTTAATATGTCATGGATGTGTTATTTTCTTACTCATTTACTTTGTTAAAATAGATAAAGACTATCTTGAAAAGATGGTCAACTATTTAATTGTACATACATTCACGGCCTAAAAAATTTATATGAGCGATATAAAATCAAAAGAATCTGTATTTTCTAAATATCAAATATTCATCATTGTTCTTCTTGCTTTTCTTCAATTTTCGGTGGTATTAGATTTTATGATTTTGTCGCCTATGGGCTATCATTTAATGAAGGTAATGGACATCACGAAGTCTGATTTTTCTTACGTAGTATCGGCCTATGCTTTAAGTGCTTTCGTAGGCGGATTCGCTGTTGCAGGATTTGCAGATAGATTCGATAGAAAAAAATTATTGCTTTTCTTCTATTCAGGATTTATCATTGGTACTCTACTGTGTGGCATTGCCGATTCGTATGAGTTTTTATTTTTTGCACGCATCATTACAGGTTTGTTTGGTGGCGTAATTGGTTCTATTACAAATGCAATCATCACCGATCTTTTCGCAATTCATGTGCGCGGAAGAGTAATGGGATTGATTCAAATTGCTTTTGCTGGTTCGCAGGTGTTAGGGATTCCTTTTGGTTTATATATGATGAAAGAAGTAGGCTGGCATTTTCCTTTTTTAATTATTGTAGCGGTAAGCATGGTGGTTTTTGTAATTATTGCGCTCTATCTAAAGCCTATCAACGAACATTTAAAATTGAAAAATGATGAGAATCAATTTAGGAAACTCATCAATATCATTAGCAATCCTTATTACCTAACAGCTTTTGGTGTTGCTGCTTTGCTGGCTACTGGTGGATATATGTTGATGCCCTTTGGCAGCGACTTTGGTATTCATAATTTAGGAATTGAAGAAGATAATTTGCCTTTTTTGTATTTGCTCACTGGTATTTCTACAATGTTTGTAATGCCTTTAGCGGGTAGAATAAGCGACAGTGTTGGCAGATATCCTGTTTTTTTGGTAGGTTCTATTTTAAGCTTAGTAATGGTTTTAATTTATTGTAATTTAGGTATTACGCCGTTTTGGCTAGTAGTTACTTTAAACATTATTTTGTTTATAGGTATCATGTCGAGAATAGCACCAGCACAAGCTTTAATGACTTCATTACCCGAGCCGAAAGACAGAGGAGCTTTCATGAGTGTTTACTCGGGGATTCAATATTTGTCGGGATTTTTAGGTTCGTACCTAGCAGGTAAAATTGTTTCCGGAAAACCGGGCATGCCTGTAGAGAATTACGATATATTGGGATATGTAGTTGCTATTGCTATTATTCTTACCGCCATATTAATGTACATGGTGAATTTAAAAGTGAAAAAGAAAGCGTATTAAAACATAATAAAAGCTCTTCTTTTACATTTCGATTTAGCAAAATATCCGAAATCTAAATTAAATTCCATCATCAGCATTGCCGTAATAGGAATGGTTGAAGCGTAATCAGTATAGTTTGATGCATATTCGGAACTTTTAATGGGATAGAAATTGGTTTGCCCTTTACCACCTACAGAGCTGATAATATCGGTGGGGTTAAAGGTGAATCTAACGCCCAATGTTCCATAAAAACTATTCACACCAAATAAATAATGTCCGAATCCAAACAATACATTGGTGTAAGTCGATTTAAAATTTTCGGCAACATCTGCACCCGTTTCGTCTTTCACTTTTTGTACAAAACTAAATTGCGGACCAATTTCAAAGAAATTACCACTATCACCATTTTTCCTAAACAGCACAGGCACATCGTAAATATTGAAAGTTATTTTTCTATTAACATCGGTGCTCGAAATATTAGTGAACTTGAAAGTTTGAGAAACTAAATTAGAGTAAATAAATTCTGATGAAACAGCATAAGTCTCATTGAAATTAACGCTCACTTTTCCACCAAAAGCGTACGAAGGATTTCCTCCGTAACTAATTTTGTTGTCGTTCATCATCGTTTTGTTGAATAACCATGTTCCTCCAAAACCTCCTTTAACTCCAAAATCAAAAAACATTTGAGCTTTGCTAAATTGACAAAGGCTTAAAAACAGGATTAAAAAAAGTATTTTTCTCATATATTTGAATTTCGAGAGCTAAAATAGTATTTATTGTCTCACGGTCAAAATCAACAGAATACATTAAAGAAAAATTATTATGGGTTTATTAGAAGGAAAAGTCGCTATTGTTACAGGTGCTTCTAGAGGTATCGGAAGAGCTATTGCTATGAAATTTGCTCAAAATGGCGCAACAGTAGCATTCACTTATTTGTCATCAGAAGAAAAAGCGCGTCAGTTAGAAGAGGAATTGGTGGCGCTGGGCGGCAAAGCCAAAGGATTTAAGTCAGATGCATCTAACTTTGCAGCTTCAGAGCAATTGGTAAATGATGTAGTAGCTCAATTTGGAACGGTAGATATAGTGGTGAACAATGCAGGTATCACACGTGATAACTTATTAATGAGAATGACCGAACAACAATTTGATGAGGTGATTGGAACGAATTTAAAATCGATATTCAACTTAACAAAGGCGGTAACTCGGCCCATGTTAAAAGCCCGTAAAGGTTCTATTATCAATATAGGAAGTGTAGTTGGGGTGAACGGTAATGCCGGCCAATCGAATTACGCTGCATCAAAAGCAGGTACTTACGGTTTCACTAAATCTATTGCTAAAGAGTTGGGTTCTAGAAGTATTCGTTGCAACGCTATTGCCCCAGGCTTCATCAAAACAGAAATGACAGAAGTTTTAGATCCTAAAGTAGTTGAAGGATGGGTAAAAGATATTCCATTGCAAAGAGCTGGTGAAGGTGATGATATTGCCGAGTTGGCTTTGTTCTTGGCGAGTGATAATAGCACTTATATTACCGGACAAGTAATTAACGTTTGCGGCGGAATGTCGATGTAATATTTTGAAAAATTGGAATTGATAACACAATATTCGGCTTGGTATATCTTGCTGTGCATTTTGCTTGGTGTTGTTTATGCCTCATTTTTTTATTGGAGAAATTCAAAACTAACAGAACTACCTTCTACTTTGAAGATAGTTCTGTTTTGTGTTAGATCCTTGGTGGTTTCACTTATTTCATTTCTTTTACTTTCCCCTTTTATAAAATCGGTTTCTTCTACCGTAGAGAAACCAATCTTGGTAATTGCTGTAGATAATTCGGCCTCAGTAGGCCAAACCAACACAAAACTGTTACAAGATAAAATAGAGGGAATTAAGTCGGCTTTTGCATCACAATACGAATTGAATTTTTGCTCTTTTGGCGATAAAGTGCAATACCATGATTCTTTATCGTTTGCCGATAAAACTACCAATTTTTCTACTTTGTTTGAAGATATAGAAACGCGCTATTCTAACAAAAATGTGGGCGGAGTAGTGGTGGTGAGTGATGGTATTTACAATTCGGGACAAAATCCGGCTTACGCCAAAAAGCTACAAAATGTGCCTGTTTTCTCTGTTTTGGTGGGCGATACATCAACGTATAAAGATTTGTTTATCAAAGATTTGTTTTTCAACAACCTTACTTATTTAGGCAATAATTTCCCCCTTGAAGTGGTGATTGGTAACAATGCTTGTTTGAGCGAACAAACTACGCTAACGCTCTCTATAGATGGTGAAGTAAAGAAAGCTGAGGAAATTAAAATCACAAAATCCCTTTTGAATTACAAAGCTTTATTGCGCGCCGAAAAAACAGGAATGCATAAACTTACAGTGAATGTAAAAACGGTGAAGGGTGAAAAGGTTGTACAAAACAACACCCGTGAAGTATATATAGAGGTGTTGGATGGCCGACAAAAAATATTGATTTTAGGCCAAGGTCCGCACCCCGATTTAGGCGCCATTAAAAGTGCCATAGAAAGCAACGACAATTATCAAGTTGATTTGTCTTTCTACAAAGAATTTAAAGGAAATATAGAGCAATACAATGTTTTAATTTTACATCAACTTCCCGAAGATGTGGCTTTTGGAGAAAAATTGTTGCAAAAGGCTTTGACCAAAAGAATGGGCGTTTGTGTAATATTAGGTACACAAACCAAATACAATACTTTGGGTAGATACAATTTAGGTATTCAATGGGCCAACCTCGCTTCAGCGCGCGCTTTCAATGATGTTTATCCCCTAGCGAATAAAGATTTTACTTTGTTTAGTGTAGAGGAAAGTACCAAAGATTTTTTATCAGATATTCCACCATTAAAAGTTCCTTTCACTCAATTTAGTGTGCCCGGTGATGCGCAGGTTTTTGCTTATCAGCAGGTGGGCAAAGTAGAAACCGATTTACCACTTATTTCTTTTCACTCGGCAGAGGAATCTAAACTTTGTTTAATAGCGGGAGAAGGCATTTGGAGGTGGAAGATGAATGACTTTATGAAGAACGAAAGTGATGTTCATTTCAAAGAAATTATGCAAAAAACGGTGCAGTATATTTCGGTGAAAGAAGACAAGTCGAATTTTAGAATCAACCATAAAAAGAAATTTTTAGAGAACGAAGAAATTGTTTTCGATGCAGAATTGTACGACAATTCGTATGAGCTTTTTAATAAAAGTGAAGTGGGTTTTAAACTCATCAATGAAAAAGGAAAAGAATTTAATTATGTGTTCGAGCCTATCAACAATCGATACCGCCTCAATGTTGGTTATTTGTTGCCTGGCGCATACAATTACACAGCGCAAACAATGATGGGCAGTAAACGCATAGAGAAAAAAGGAAAATTTGTGGTGGAGGAAATGAACTTAGAAGGCGCGACCTCTAAGGCCGATGTTTTTGTGATGAAACAATTGGCCAATAGCTGCGGAGGTAATTTTTATTTCTTAAATGAAAGTGAGAAAATGACCAAAGAAGTGTTGGCGCGTGAAGATATTAAACCTATAGAACACTCATCGGTAGAGATGAAAGAACTCATTCACAACAAATTGCTTTTCTTCTTAATTATTGTGCTGCTTAGCGCAGAGTGGGTGGTTCGCAAACGTTACGGACTCTCTTAGCGAGAAGTGAAGAATTCCTCAAATTTCAGCAAACAAAGTAACACTTATCAACAATTGTTAAGAAACCGTTCTATATAAAGTCGGGAGCGGTTTTTTGTTTTCATTTCCTAACATTAAATTTACGGCAAAATAAACCTTTGGCATTTTTCTACGACATACGACTTAAAATAGGAGAATTGGCCTTTAAAACTATTCCTGCCTCCCAAAGGGAAATAGTGCCTGTTAGTTTTTCACCGGGTAAAACCTGCGCAATTCTGTATCGAGCTTATGATGAAGAAGAAACCGACTTGGTGCGTAAGTTTGTTAAATACCTGCGAGATTATAAACTTACTGTGTTGGCTTTGGGCTATTACGATACCTTAAAAATGCCCGAAGGTGTAAATCCTAAGCTAGAGTTTGATTATTTTACAAAAAAGGATTTAAATTTGTTGATGCAGCCCGGCGGTAAAACAGTGATTAATTTCATTGAAGAGCCTTACGATATATTGATTGACACTAGTTTTGAGCCTTTTTTTCCTTTCAAGTATATCGTTAATCAATCAAAGGCAAAGTTTAAGGTGGGCCGACAAGAATTAGCATACAGCAATCTTTTCGATATGATGATTAAGATAGAAGAGGGGAAAGATTTAAAATATTTGCTGCGACATATTGACCATTATTTGAACATTATTAATAAAGAGTAATTATGAACTTGAAAGGAACGGGAGTAGCGCTGATAACACCATTTACAAAAGAAAATGAAGTAGATTATACGGCATTAACTAAGTTGGTGAATAAGGTGATGGAGGGTGGAGTGAATTATTTGGTGGTGTTGGGTACAACGGGTGAATCTGTTACACTTACTAAAGACGAAAAGAAAAAGGTAGTAGCAAAAGTGAAGGAAGTAAATGCAGGGAGATTACCTATCATGATTGGTATTGGCGGTAACAATACAGCTGAGATTGTTCATGAGATTGAATCAACCGATTTTACAGGGATTGCCTCTGTGTTGAGTGTGTCTCCGGCGTACAACCGTCCGTCACAAGAAGGTATTTACCAACATTACGCTGCTATTGCAAAGGCATCTCCGCTACCTGTAGTGTTGTACAATGTACCTGCAAGAACAGGTGGTTCGGTAGCGGTTGAAACATCTTTACGATTGGCTAAAGATTTTAAAAATATCATTGCTATGAAAGATGCTTCGGCAGGTTTAGAGCAATGTAAAGGCTTGGTGAATAGCGGTTTTGCTGTAACATCGGGCGACGATGGTTTGGCTTTAGAAATGATTAAGTTGGGTGCTGTTGGTTTGATTTCTGTAATTGCCAATGCTTATCCAAAAGAGGTGGTTGCGATAGTAAATGCAGCCTTAGAAGGCGATTTCACTGCGGCTCAAGAAGCACACAATCATTTGCTTCCTATATTGAATGTTGCCTTTGATGATGGAAACCCATCAAGCATTAAATACTTACTCCACAAACAAGGACTGATTGAAAACACTTTACGTTTGCCTTTGGTGCCGGTGAAGAAGGAAAGTGCGGAGAGGATTGAGAAGGTTTGGGAGAGTTTTAAATAAAATAACTACCGTCACTATTTCCATAATATCCGTAGAATTATCCGGTTAATTCTACGCTTAAATTTTTCTTTTTTGGCTTGCAACTGTACCTTAGTAAAAATCGATATATTAGAGGAAAACATGCTAAATACCATACATATATTGCAGATTAACGTGCTTTTTCAAGCAGAAAAAA
>Ga0208960_1000131_pt1 | contig 39861 bp, 37 predicted proteins | sample GreLakmeON33MSRF_FD_187703 | JGI IMG/M metagenome (GOLD analysis project Ga0208960, IMG submission 187703) | Freshwater lentic microbial communities from great Laurentian Lakes, MI, USA - Great Lakes metaG ON33MSRF (SPAdes) | ecosystem: Environmental > Aquatic > Freshwater > Lake | place: Great... | reverse complement strand
CTTGAGGTTCCGTGCGTCGGCGCAAGTGGCTCCACCCCTCGTCCGAGGAAGGGGGAAGCCGCGCGCCGTGGCGTCGGCTTTCCGCTATTGGGCGATCCACCCGCCATCAATCACCACGTCTGTGCCGGTGATGAAGCCCGAGTCTCCGGAGGCGAGGAAGACGGCGAGCGCGGCGACTTCCTCGGGCTTGCCAAAGCGGCCCACGGGGAGCTGCGCGGTGAACTTCGCGAGCAGCTCCGGGTTGTTGAGGATGGGTGTGTTGATCTCCGTTGCGCAGGGGCCGGGGCTGATGGCGTTGACGGTGATGCCCTGCGCAGCGACTTCCAAGGCGAGCGACTTGGTCAGCCCCATGATGCCCGCCTTGCTCGCGGAGTAAGGCACGCGGTGTGCGATGGACACGTGCGCCATCATCGAGGCGAGGTTGATGATACGGCCGCAACCGCTCTCCAAGTGCGGCACGAACGCACGGCACAGGAGGAAGACGCTCGTGAGGTTCGTGTCGAGAATCTGGTGCCACTCGGCGAGGGAGAAGTCCGTGACGGGCTTGCGGATGTTGATGCCCGCGTTGTTGACGAGGATGGTCAGCTTGCCGAAGCGGGCCAGCACGTCCTGCCGCAACTGCTCCACCTGCGCCTCGCTCGTCACGTCCACCTGATATACTTCCGCCTCCGCCCCGCGGTCGCGGCAGGCGGCCTGAACTTCCGCGAGGAGCTTCGTGTCGCGGGAGACGAGGGCGAGCCGCGCGCCCGCGTCGGCGAAGGCGAGAGCCATCGCCTTGCCCAGGCCCTTGCTCGCGCCGGTGATGAGGGCGGTCTTGCCGGAGAGTTTTTTATCAGTGCTCATGAGGCGGGCAGGATGCTGGGGAAATCTCGGTGAAGGAAGCAGACTTTGGCGTTCCCTCCTGCTCGTAATCCTGATCCTAATCCTGCTCCGCCCCATTCGCCCAAGGATCAGGATTACGATCAGGATTAGGATCAGGAGTCCGAAGAGGCCGAGTCAGCGCAGCGAGCGGAGGAGTTGCTCCACGCGGTCGAGGTCGATGCCGCGGGGGCGGTTCTCCAGCAGCCAGAGGAGGTCGAGGCGGCCGCCTTCGGGGTCTTCGTTTTGCAGGCGCAACAGGGCGCGACCGATGCGGTCGCCGGCGGACTCGGGGGTGAGGGCGACGATGAGTTCCTGGTAGCGGAGCATCGCGGCGGAGTCCTGGGTGGCGCGCGCGCCGGAGATGAGGTTGCGCAACATGCGCACGATGATGGAGCGCTTGGTGGCGGGCTGGAGGTCTTCGTCGGTGAGGCGGAGTTCTTCCTCGCGCTTGGGTGCGACGAGTGCGCCGCCATCGAAGATGTCGAGGAGCTGGCGGTTCCCCATCTTCGGGCGGTGCAGGACCATGAAGTGGCCGGGCACGGGCGCGCCGCTGACGGTGTCGAGGCCGATGCGGCGGGCGAGTTCGAGGAAGACGACGGAGAGGGTGATGGGGATGCCTTCGCGGTCGTCGAGGACTTCGTTGATGTAGCTGTTGGCGCGATTGGCGTAGTCGCTGCGGCTGCCGTGGAAGCCGTTTTCCTCGAAGAGAAACTTCTTTAGGGCCTTCAACTTCACCTCGTCGTCGGGCATGGCGGCGAGCTGGGCGGTGATGTCCTTGGCCATGTCGTCGAGCTGGCGGCGGTAGGCGGCGAGGTCGAGTTCCTCGTTGTCGAGCTTGGCGAGGAGGAGGGCGGCGTGGAAGAGATCAATCTTCGTCTCGGGCTGGTCCAGCTCGCGGAGGAGCGCGGCCTGGATGTCGCGGCGGTGGACGGTGCGGGCGAGTGTGCGGAGCTGGCCGACTTCCTTCTCCAAGCGGTCGGCGCGCGCGGTGAGCACGGCGCGGCTGGCGGCGGCGTTGGTCTGGAGGGACGAGAGGAGTTTCTCGCTCGGCGGCGTGGTCAGCGTTTCGAGCTTCTGGAGAAGGTCTTTCTCCACGACGGCGGTGGCGGCAGCGGAGGGGATGGACTTGGCGACCTGGAAGTTTTTGAAGGCGGCTTTCGTGTCGCGGAACTTGGCGAGGCCGACCTTGCCGGTGCGCAGCAGGGCGTCGTCGGACTCGATGGTGAGGTGGTCGTTGACGTAGCAGAGGAGGCGGTCCTTCTCGACGCGGACCTTGATGGTGTTCCAGTCGCCCGCGCGGTAGTGCGGCGAGGGAACGGTCTTCAGAATGGCCCACGAGTAAACCGTCGGGCCGTCGAAGCGCGTGAGGCGGAGCTGGCCGGCGGTGGGGTAGAAGCCGTAGTGAAGGTCGCCGCCGTCGGCGGAGAAGACCAGGCCGGCCGCGCCGCTCTCGTTGTCGAGCTTCACGGTCACGGCGATTTCGTAAGGCACGGTGGGGACTTCGCGCTGGTTCAGGCAGAGCGCGCGTCCGCCGAAGCCTTTGCCCAGTCCCTCGACGGAGACACGCCCGGCCTTCTGCGACCAACGCGCGCCGAGCAGCGGCTGCCACTCGCGGGGGTTCAGGTTGCCGATGGTGAGCCAGCGCGCGATGGGGACGGGGTTGGGCTTGGCGAGGAGGGGCTTGAGGGCGTTGATGGGCATCGCGAAGCCGAGGTTTTCCGTGAGGGCGGACTTGAGCGTGAGGATGCCGTGGACGCGGCCCGCCATGTCGAGGAGCGGGCCGCCGCTGTTGCCGGGCTCGATGGGGATGGCGAGCTGAATCATCGCGTCAGCGTCGAGCTCGCCGGTCTTCACCTCGCGCCGCGCGGAGACGACGCCGGAGACGACGCTGAAGTCGAGGCCGCGGGGGTTACCCATGGCGACGATGGGCGCGCCTTGTTCGAGGGTGTCGGAGTCGCCGAGCGGGAGCGGCGTCAGGCCCTTCGCGTCAATGCGGATGAGCGCCATGTCGGAGCGGCGGTCCCACGCGTGGACTTCGGTGACGTCGAACTTCTGGCCGTCGGCGAACTGGACTTTGATGGGCCGGGCTTCGCCGATGACGTGCAGCGACGTGGCGATGAGGCCATCCGCTGCGACGACGAAGCCGGAGCCGGTGCCGTCCACCGAGCCGTCGCGCCCGGTGAAGGTGATGGTGACGAGGGAGGGTTTGACGCGGGCGGCGATGTCTTTGACGGAGAGGGCCGGGGAGTTGGTCGGGGCGAGGGTGATGACGGACTTGGCGGCGGCGGGTTTGGCGGGCTTGGGGCGATTGAGGAGGAGTAAGCCGGGTTTGTCTTGGGCGCGCGCCGGGAGAGCGGCGAGGAGCAGGGTGGCGAGGACGAGTCGCGCGGTGGTGGGGACAGTCACGGGGTTTGGATGGGCGGAGGGGTTGAAAATTCAGCGGTGGCCTTCCATGCTGCGGACGTGCCGACCACGATTGAGCTGCCGGAAGTTGCCCCGGACATCATCCGCGAGGACAAGACGGAGTCGAAGGAGAACCTTGACCCCGGCTTCCTCGTGATTTGCTGGAATGACCCGGTGAACCTGATGGACTTCGTCACGCATGTCTTCCAGCAGGTGTTCGCGTGGAAGAAGGAGAAGGCGGAGTTCCACATGATGCAGGTCCACAACGCGGGCAAGAGCGTGCTGGTGCGCGAGACGATGGAGCGCGCGGAGTTTTACGTGCATGAGCTGCAAAAGTATCAGCTCCACGCCACGATGGAGCCGGCGGAGTGAAGCTCGTGGAGGCCAAGGACGGGTTGTATGTCTTCCATCTCGCGAAGCGGGAGCGGGCCTTGCTCACCCATGTGCTGAAGATGTTCCCGGTGAGCAGCGGACCCATCGGGCCGCTGTCGAAGAGCGGCGATGAGGCGAAGCTGGCGGAGCATGAGCTGGCCTTGGCCGAGGCGCTGGCGGAGCAACGCGTGGAACACCAGCGGCTGATGGACGCGTTCCTCGGCGAGCAGGGGCGCTTCGCGGAGGTGAAGGGCGGGTTTCAAGTGCGATTGACCACAGTGCAGTTCGACTGGCTGTTGCGCGTGCTGAACGAGGTGCGCGTGGGACTGTGGGTGAAGCTGGGGCGGCCCGAGCATATCGCGCCGCTGGCGATGGCCGGACAGCTCGACTCCGTAGTGGAGATGGAGATTTGCGCGTTCTTCCAGTCGCGGTTGTTGGAAGCGGTGGGTGGAGGAAATTAGCAATGTTCAGTATTCAGTTTTCAGTCACTGCCCATCGCCCTCCAACGGAACACTGAACACTGCTTACTTCCCCGCAGCTAGAGGTGTTCGCGTCCTGCGAAGCCGGTGTCGAGATCGTGCCAGTGGGTGATATCCGTCTCTGACAGTTCCCAGCAGAGGAAGACTTCGCGCCCGGCTTGGATGGCGGGGAAGTCCACGAGGCCGCGTTCCAAATCCTGGACCTGAATTTCGCGCTGGTGAAATTCCCCGATGATTTCCTTGAACGCGGCGAGGTTGCGAACCCACTGGTGAACCTTGCCGCCGCCGAAATCTTCGCCCTCCTTGAGGCGGGGTTCGGAGCTTTGTTCGTAAGAAGCGAGGTCTCGGCGGAGACGCTGGACTTGCTGGAACCAAACTCGGAGCTGGGGCAGGAGTTCGCGGGCTTCAGCCAGCGAGTAGTGCTTGGAGAAGCGCCGTTCCATGGCGGTCACGGCTTCGCGGGCGCGGCCTTGAGCTTCTTCTGGATGGCGTCGCTCGGCTCGATGGAGAGGGACAACTCCCATTGCGCGCGGGCCTGATCGGTCTGCTTGAGGACGGCGTAGATGTCGCCGAGATGGTCGTGGAGGGTGGCGTCGGGTTCCTTCTGAAACTTGAGGGCTTTGAGCTGGAATTCGAGCGCCTGCTTGGGCTGGTTCAACTTGAAGAGCACCCAGGCCATGCTGTCGAGGAACGCGGCGTTCTCCGGTTCCTGCTTCACGGCTTTTTCAATCATGGACTTCGCCTCCGTCAAGTTCTCGCCGCGCTCGGCCCACATGTATCCGAGGTAGTTCAGCGCCTCGGCGAAGTCGGGCGCGAGCTTGAGGCATTGGAGAAAATAGTTTTCCGCCTGCTTGAAATCCTTGTGCCGCTCGTAGGCGGTGCCGACCTGGAAGAAGAACAGCCCGTTGAGGCGCTCGGGTTCGTCGCGATTCGCCAGCAATTCGGCAGCGGTGTAGTGCTTGACGCTGGCGGCATAGTCCTTCGCGCGGCTGTGGGCTAGGGCGGTGTAGTATTCGAGGAAGAACGACAGCTTGAACTTCTTGCGGGCCGTCCCCAGCAGCTTCAACGCTGACTCCGCGTCATCCCGGCGCAGGTGTATCTCGGCAAGCTCGAAATAAAATTGATCCACTTCGGTCTTCGCGCCCTCGTTGAGCTGGATGGCCCGCTCGTAACTCTCGACGGCCTTGTCCCAGTCCTTTTGGCCGGCGGCGATGGTGGCGAGGAAATAGTGCGTGAGAGGATTTGTGGGCTGGTCGCGCACGAGCGCGTCGAGCTGGGCCTGCGCGGCCTTGAAGTCCTTGGCGCGGAGGAAGAGCTCGACGATGCGGTTGCGCAGGAGGGCTTGATTCGGGAAGCGCTCGCGATGCTTCTCGTAAAGCTCGGCAGCGCGCTTGTATTCGCCGGTGAAGCTCCACAGCTCGGCGAGGCGGATGACGAGGTTCTGGCTCTTGGGTTCGAGCTTCGAGGCCGCATCCAGAATCGTCGTGACCTTCGGGTTCACCGTCGCGTAGTCGCGCGGTTGGGCGGCGACGTAGTTGCGATACGCGTCGCCAAGATCCAGCAGAAAGTTCAAGTCGGGCGATGGCTGCGCCGCCGCCTCGTCGAGCGCGGCGAGAGCTTCCTTGGGCCGGTCGGTCTGGAGGTAAATCTGCGCGAGGTTCTGGTAGCCGAGCAGGGACTTGGGCAACTTCACGATGGCCCGGCGGCTCGATGCAATGGCCTGGTCGGGCTTCTTCGCCTGCAGGTAGGCGACGCCGAGTAGAGCGTCCAGAAATCCCGTGGCATTGGGTTGCTCGGCGGATTTGCTCAACACCTCGATCGCCTTCTCTGTCTCTTTCTTGCGGATGAGCCGCCGCGCGACATCAATGACGAGCGGTTCGTTCGTTGGGTCGGCGAGGACGGATTTGTAGAACTGTTCGAGGGCCTCGTCCGGCTGCTCGCGCAATTCACCGCTGACTCCCGCCGCGAACCGCGCCAGCGCCTCGACGCGCTTTTCCAAGTCTTCCTTCGAGAGTGGCGCCGGTGCGTTGGTGAGTCCGGCCTGCGCGGGGGCAGGCGCCTGCGCTTTCTTCGTGGAGGCGCAACCGAACAGCGTGCCCAGCGCTGCGAGCGCGACGACGGACTGGAGGACGAACGGTCGCATGATGAACATGGGCACGAAGAAGAACGACGGCACAGCCCTGCTTGGCAGAACTGTGCCGTCCGAAGCGTCGCGTAAGCGCGGGGCGCCTACTTCTGCCAAGTGCGCTTCTTGTGGCGGTTGAGGCGCAGCTTTTTCCGGCGTTTATGTTTGTTGATCTTGGCCTTCCGGCGTTTTTTCAGTGAACCCATATCGTTTATTTGCTCGTTTGCGATGCTTTGGACGGCCACTCGGCGAACGCCCTTCGGCGAAACGCGGTCAGTATACTACCTTGTTCAAAGGATACTCAATGATTCCTTCTGCTCCCGCCAGCTTGAGCTGCGGGATAATCTCTCGGACGATCTTTTCGTCAATGATTGTCTCCACCGCCACCCACTCGGGATGACTGAGTTGTGAGATGGTCGGATTGCGCAGCGCGGGCAGTTCGGCGAGCAGTTTGCTGAGTCCGGCACGCGGGACGTTCATCTTCAGCCCGACCTTCGACTCGGCTTCCAGCGCGCCCCGCAGCAGCAGCGACAGCGTCTCGATTTTGCGGCGCTTCCAATCGTCCTTCCACGAGGCGTGGTTCGCGATGAGTCTTGGAGTGGAGGTGAGCAGCGTCTCGACGATGCGTAGCTTGTGCGCGCGCAGCGAGGATCCGGTCTCCGTGACTTCCACGATGGCGTCCACGAGTTCGTGCGCCTTCACCTCGGTCGCGCCCCAAGAGAACTCCACGTCCGCCTTCACGCCGTTCTTCTTGAGCCAGCGGTTCGTGAGGTTCACGACTTCCGTGGCGATGCGCTTGCCCTGCAAATCCTTCACCGACTTGATCGGCGACTCCTCCGGCACGGCGAGCACCCAGCGCGTCGGCTGGCGGCTGATTTTGCTGAAGATGAACTCGGCGACCTCGTGGACCTTCGAGCCGTTCTCGACGATCCAGTCGTGTCCAGTAATGCCCGCGTCGAGGTAGCCGTGCTCCACGTAGCGGCTGATTTCCTGCGCGCGGATGAGGCGTATTTCCAGCTCCTCGTCATCCACGTAGGGCACGTAGCTACGGCCGCTCACCTGCACGTTGAAGCCCGCCTTGGCCATCTTTTCGATGGTGGCGTCTTGCAGGCTGCCCTTGGGCAGGCCCAGGCGAAGCTTAGGCTTCGCAGTCTGTTTGGCTTCCGACTTCTTCATTCCAAAAATTTCAACCACTGACGAACACGGATGTGTGGCACCGGATTCATCCGTGTGAATCCGTCTACACGACTGGTTTCTGGGACTTCCGCCCGCCACACCCGCGTCCGCGAACACTGTTTCGCCGACTCCATGCCGCGCGTGGGAGGGTCTATCTGCCAAGTCCGCCGGGGGAAGGCGATAGTTTTCTTCAGTTTTTTCATCGCGACCACCCGGCAGCGCGCGTGAACCCACCGGCGGACAGGGCTACTTTTAACTTCACCACGCCAGCGCGGTTGCTCCGCAGCCCGTTGCATGACATCACCTCCGACCGGTTGGCTTTGGTGAACGCCTCAGCCACGAATGGGAAAGTCTCCGTCCGCTCCCGTGCCGGGAGCAGCGCGCATCAGTGCGCGATTTTAGCGAGCAACATGGCGCTGTATGCCACCACCACCAACTGCACTCCGATGCCCGTGAGCAGCACCGCCTTCGCCGTCCGTGGACGACTGAGCACGATGATTTGCGCGGCCACCGCCGCCAACGTGAGCAGGCCGAACTTGTAGCCAATCAGGCCGGGCAGACCGCCCTCCGAGATGATGAAGCGGGCCAGCGGATTGACCTCATGCGCTGCACCAGTCCTCAGCAGCATGGTCGTCAGCACCAAGTCCAGCAGGCCGAGCAGCAGGAACCAACTCGTCTCAGTTTCCAGCGACAGCTGGTGCCGAAACAGGAAGTGCAGCGGGGAGCGCGGCTTTGGATTTGGCTGGTCGTTCAAATTGTCCATTAGAATAGGGTTCATCTGCGGCTTGGCAAGTGGTCAGCGTGCTCGATGTGCGACGCTGATTCAGCCCATCTGGCCTCAGTGAAAACATCCAAGCACGAGACCTGACGTTCAGGCCGCCCGTTTGGTTGAAACGAATTTTTGTCCTTGTGCAGTTCCGCGTGTCCATCCGTGCTTCAGCCGGTTCCCAAAGGTTTTCGCGCCTCCACCTGTCGCGCCGGGTAGTCGTAAATCGCCACCAGTTTCTCCGCCAGTCCGGTGAACTCCGCCTGCATCGCGTCCACCAGCGCGGGCGACACCAGGCCGCGCGCCTGCAATTGCCCCGCTCCGCTCAACGCCAGCGCCCGCCAGTAGCCGATGAACTCCCGGCGCTGCGCCGCATCCGTCATCCGCGCGTCCATCCGCACGGGCAGCGTGCGAAACTGGATTTCGCCAAAGCCTGCAGCCGCCGCGAGCGCGCCGAGTTCTGCGCCCACGTCCGGTGCCCCGCCGAGCTGGCGCTGTAGTTCGTCGAACGCCCGCCAGTAGGTCGCCAACGCGGGACAGGCCGGCTCCACGCGCAGGCCCGCATTGAAAACCTCCGTGACTGACAGCACGCCGCCGGGCCGCAGGACCCGCCGCGCCTCACGCAGCGCCCGCCCCGGCTCGGCCAGATGTTCCAGCACCCAGATGAGGCACACGCCGTCGAAACTCGCGTCGGCGAAAGGTAAATCGTAGGCGCTGCCTTCACGGAGTTCCACCGCGCCACTGGCGAGTTCCGCGCGCAACAGCTCCCGGGCCTTCGCCAGTTGCGACTCGGAGAAATCCAGCCCGGTGAGGTGCGAATGAGGGAAGCGTCGCCGGAGAATTTGCAGTTCCGCGCCCACGCCGCAGCCGACTTCCAGCACGCGGGCGCAGCCGGAGAAGTCAATCGTCGGGAAGATGTATGGCTCCAGAAACGCCGCCTGCGCCACGAGCCGCGACTGTTCCTCGGCGGAGAACGTGTGGATGTAGCCGGAGGACATTGCCGGGAAGTTGAGAGTTGAAAGTTGAGAGTTGAAAGAGGGCGGCGAGTCTTCTGCTCGGCGCGCGTTTACCCTTTCGCTTCTGCGCCCGTCACTGTCTTGCGCCCCTCCACCCGCACCAACCCGCGCGCGAGCGCCGAGATGGCCATCGGGTAAAGTTGCCGCTCCGCGAACTGGATGCGCCCGTGCAGCGTGTCCGCGTCGTCGCGGCTCAACACCGGCACCGTCTGCTGCGCGATGATGGGCCCGGTGTCCACGCCCTGGTCCACGAAGTGAACCGTGCAGCCGGTGAACTTCACACCGTAGTCCAGCGCCTGCTTCCACGCTTCAAGACCCGTGAACGAGGGCAGCAGCGACGGATGAATGTTGATGACGCGCTGCGGGAACGCGCGCAGGAATTCGCCCTTGAGGATGCGCATGAAGCCGGCGAGCACGACTAGCTCGACGCCCGCGTCCTTCAGCGCTGCGATGTAAGCCGCCTCCGCCTCCTCGTCGAGCTTCGTGCGGAATTTGCCCGGCGCGATGAACTTGGTTGGCAGCCCGCGCTCCTGTGCCCGCGAGAGAATCCCCGCGTCCGCCACATCACTCACCACGAGGGCGATTTCAGCCGGCACGCTCCCGCTGGCGATGGCCTCCGCGATGGCGACCAGGTTGGAACCCTTGCCGGAACCGAGGACTCCGAGGCGCAATTTCTTTTCGTTGCTCACGCCGCGAGTGAGTCACAGAACGCGAAGTCGAAACAAGCGCAAAGGCCGCCATGCACGGAGACACATCTCACTCTCTCGCCGTCTTCGGCCTGCGCCCGTCATTCGACTCGCCCTCCGGCGTCATCGGGAAGTTCTGCATCAAACACAAGCTCGACCTCACGAACGCCGGCGCTCCGCCCAAGCTAAGACACCTTCAACCACTCCCGCGCCTCCGCCATGCCCGGGGCCGGGCGGCCAAACTCACGTCGGGACTTCGCGGGCAGGAAGACGGATTCAAGGCAGCCACGAGATGGCCTTCGTCAGGTCGGCGGCATCGGCGGTGGTCATCAGCGCTGAATCCGCAGCGCTGCCGTAGTGAGCCGCGCCTGCGAAAGAGGCGGCCTTCTCCTGCTCCATGAGGAAACTGCCCCGCCATTTCTCCAATCCAACGTGGCCGTCGGCAAAACTGAACAGCCCCGCGTTGCCGTGGCGGGCACCGGGGTATTTGCCCCAGAACGTGTCCGTCGGGTTCACGATGAGTTGGCAGTGAGACGCGAGCTTCATGTCCACGAAGACGAAGGCGTTTACAGGATTTTGAATGGCCGTGGCGTGGGTCAAGGCTCCTTGCGAAGCCCCGGCCAGCTTGCCGTTCATACACACACTGTAAGTGCCGTGGGTGAACAGGGCCGAAGACTCCTTCGCTTGCGCCGGGCAGCGATAGAGCGCCGGAGCGGGAGCGTAGCGATAGAGAGTGCCGTTGGTGATGGGATAATCCGGACTGGGATAGGCTGGAACTGGGCTGGCAGAACCAAATTCCGTGGCCCCCATCCATGAGTTTGCGTCCGCATAGCTGGGGGCATTCGGATTCATGTTCCGTGGAAGCTTGTCCGCGTAGTCGCTGGTGTAGAGGGTGAAGCCAAGCTGGAGCTGCTTGAAGTTCGACATGCAGCTCGTCCCCTTGGCCTTCGACTTCGCCTTGCTCAACGCCGGGAGCAGCATCCCCGCAAGGATCGCGATGATGGCGATGACGACGAGCAGTTCGATCAGGGTGAACGCCCCGCCACTGGCAATCCGTTGGGAAAGGCGCTGAGAAGTTTTCATCGGGCTGTTGGGCTTGTGGGAAAGCCGACGCGTCGGGGGCAGGGCTATTCAAGGGTGGTGAAAGTGGAAACAAAGTTTGACAACACCTCGCACACACGGCAATTGGAACGCGGTTCCACCAATCCTAATTTTATGGGCAACAAAAACATCATCGTCGCTGTGGGTGCGATCCTCGCGATCCTCGGATCGCTCACGTATCTCTACTTCACCGAGTTTCGCCGTGGCCCGACGTTGAACCTCAAGCCGTTCGAGAACCTCGGCTACACGGTGGCTGAGGAGACGGCGGCGCTGCTCGGCAACCAGGGCCGCGTGGTGGTTGTGACCGAGCTGATCGAGGTCATGAAAAGCCCGAACTCGGAAGCGCAGATCAAAGGCTTCAAGTCAGGCCTGGCCAAGAAAGCTGGCGTGACCCTCAAGGAGTTGAAGGAGATCAAGCGCTCCATGGACGGGGATCCTCGCCTGTGGCCGGCGGGACAGGCCGCCCAGGTCGCGCAGGCGGGGGACGGCGCGAGCGCCACCGTTTTGTTCATGAGCCTGCCGATGCAGATGTCCAAGGACGACTTGGCCGCACTCAAGGAGGCGAAGACCAAACTTGTCGTTGTCACCGCCCCATCGCCCGTCCTCAAGCCGCTGCTGCAACAGGGCGTCATCCAGCTCGCCATCGTGAACCGCTTTCCGCCCAAGCCCGCGCCCACCGGCAAGGAAACACCCCGCCAATGGTTCGACCGCGTTTACATGGTGGTGAAGCCGGACGCGCTGGGGGAGTTGCCCTGACCGACTGAAAGAAAAGGCGGACGGGGTGAACCGTCCGCCTTTGCGGAATCAGATGGAGGCCGCGCACAGCGCGTCCCTACCTCAGTAGCGGTAGTGCTCGGGCTTGTAGGGGCCGTCGGCGGAGATGCCGAGGTAGGCGGCCTGCTTGCCCGTGAGGCGGGTGAGCTTCACACCGATCTTCTCGAGGTGCAGGCGGGCGACTTCTTCGTCGAGTTTCTTGCTGAGACGATAGACGCCGACTTTGTAGGTGTCCTTGTTCGCCCAGAGGTCGAGCTGCGCGAGCGTCTGGTTCGAGAAGGAGTTGGACATGACAAAGCTCGGGTGGCCGGTGGCGCAGCCCAGGTTCACGAGGCGGCCTTCGGCGAGCATGAAGATGCTGTGGCCGTCGGCGAAGGTGTATTGGTCCACCTGGGGCTTGATGTTCTTGCGCTTGACGCCCTTGGCCTGGTTCAGGCGGTCCACTTGAATCTCGTTGTCGAAGTGGCCGATGTTCGCGACGACGGCCTGGTCCTTCATCTTGGCCATATGCTCCAGCGTGAGGATGTCCTTGTTGCCGGTGGTGGTGATGTAGATGTCGGCGCGGCCGAGGGTGTCCTCGAGGGTGGTGACTTCGTAGCCTTCCATCGCGGCTTGGAGGGCGCAGATGGGATCAATCTCGGTGACGATGACGCGCGCGCCCTGGCCGCGGAGGGATTGGGCGCTGCCCTTGCCGACGTCGCCGTAGCCGCAGATGACGGCGACCTTGCCGGAGATCATGACGTCGATCGCGCGGTTGAGGCCGTCCACGAGGGAGTGGCGGCAGCCGTAGAGGTTGTCGAACTTCGCCTTGGTGACGGAGTCGTTCACGTTGATGGCGGGGACGAGGAGCTTGCCCTGTTCGAGCATCTGGTAGAGGCGGTGGACGCCGGTGGTGGTCTCTTCGGAGACGCCCTTCCAAGCGGCGACGATGCCGTGCCAGTAGCCCTTGCCGCGCTTCTTGGACATGGACTTGAGGAGGTCTTTGATGACTTTGACCTCGTGGTTGTCGGAGGGGGTGTTGACCCAGCCGTCGCCGTTTTCGAGTTCGTAGCCTTTGTGGATCAGGAGGGTGGCATCGCCGCCGTCGTCCACGATCAGCTCGGGGCCTTTACCGTCGCCGTGGTCGAGCGCGCGCTCGGTGCACCACCAATACTCTTCCAAGGACTCACCCTTCCAAGCGAAGACGGGGATGCCAGCAGCGGCGATGGCCGCAGCGGCGTGGTCTTGCGTGGAGAAGATGTTGCAACTCGCCCAGCGGACGGACGCGCCCAGCGCCGTGAGCGTCTCGATGAGCACGCCGGTCTGGATGGTCATGTGCAGGGAGCCGGTGATGCGGACGCCTTTGAGGGGCTTGGCCTTGGCGTGCTTCGCACGGATGGCCATCAGGCCGGGCATCTCGTGCTCGGCGATGTCGAGTTCCTTGCGGCCCCATTCGGCGAGGCTGATGTCTTTGACTTTGTAGTCGTTCTTGGCGGCGGTTTTTTTGGCCATAGTGTTCTTGTTTGTTGGTTGGGGGTTTGAAGAGTTGAAGGGTTAAACAGTTGAATCGTTGAAGAGGAGGTCGATCCGACCCTTTAACTCTTCAACGCTTCAACGAGGATGCTTACTTTACGGCCTTCTGGAGGGCCTTGACCTTGTCCGTGGTTTCCCAGGTGAGGTCCTTGTCGCCGACCTTGCCGAAGTGACCGTAGTTGGTTGTCTTGCCGTAAATCGGGCGGAGCAGGTTGAGGTGCTTGACGATGTCGGCGGGCTTGAAGCTGAAGACGGCGCACACGGCGTCCGTGATGGCCTCGTCGGTCAGGCCGCCCTGCGCGGTGCCGAAGGTGTTCACATACACGCTGACGGGTTCGGGGTAGCCGATGGCGTAGGCGAACTGAATCTCGGCGCGCTTAGCGAGGCCGGCGGCGACAATGTTCTTCGCCACGTAACGGCCCATGTAAGCCGCGCTGCGATCCACCTTGGAGGGGTCCTTGCCGGAGAAGGCCCCGCCGCCGTGACGACCAAAGCCACCGTAGCTGTCCACGATGATCTTGCGGCCGGTCAAGCCGGTGTCGCCCTGCGGCCCGCCGACGACAAAGTTGCCGGTCGGGTTGATGAGATACTCGGTCTTGCTGGTGAGCATGCTCTTGGGCAGCACCTTCTTGATGACCTGCTCGATGCAAAACTCCTCAATTAAGCTGTGCTCCACGCCCGCCGCATGCTGGGTGGAGATGACGACGTTCGAGATGGAGACGGGTTGGTCATCCTCATAGACGACGGACACCTGGGACTTCGCGTCGGGACGCAGCCACGGGGCCAGCTTCCCGGCCTTGCGGATCTGCGTGAGCTTACTGCCGAGGCGATGCGCGAACATGATCGGCGCGGGCATCAGCTCCGGCGTCTCGTCACTCGCGTAGCCGAACATGAGGCCTTGGTCGCCGGCACCTTGCTCGGCCTTCTTCTTGCCCTTGGCGGCCTTGGCATCCACGCCCTGCGAAATGTCGGGGGACTGCTGCGTGATGATGGTGTTCACGAACACCTTGTCGGCGTGGAAGACATCGTCCTCGTTCACGTAACCGATGCCACGGATGGCTTCGCGGGCGAGCTTGGTGAAATCGAGCTTGGCCTTCGTGGTGATCTCACCGCCGACGATGACGATGTTCGACTTCACGTAGGTTTCGCAGGCGACGCGGCTGTATTTGTCCTGCGTCAAACAGGCGTCCAAGACGGCGTCAGAGATCGTGTCGGCGACTTTGTCCGGGTGGCCTTCGCCGACGGATTCGGAGGAGAAGATGAATCGTTTGCTCATGCGTAAACTGCCTAGTTATTTAGTTGAGCTGCCGCGCGGGCAGCGGGGGTGGAAAGTAGCCAGCCACCGTGCCGAAGCAACTTTTTATTCCTCCCCGTGACATCGCAAACCCACATATGCGGCAACGCCGCATGGCTCGTTCTCATCGTGGAAAATTCAGCGGCGAAGTGCATCCAGACCGCGCCGATGTGGCGCTGGAGAGGGGGTGATGGTGCGCGGTGCAGGTTTCGAACCTGCGACCCCTACCGTGTCAAGGTAATGCTCTACCACTGAGCTAACCGCGCAGCGCGGCGTAAAGTGCCGAGCGACATTCCCTTTGGCAAGGGTGGACTTGGAGTTTGGGACGATACCAATGAGCCTCACTGCAAAACTGCTTCGTTGTCAGGCTGCCAGCTCAGTGCTTGAGCATGGCTTCCACGCGCTGGTCGAACTTGGTCTGGAGCTTGGCTTGGATCTCCCGGTCCTTCTTAGCCTCGAATGCGGCGGCGGCAGACTCGAATTCCCCGCCGGGCTTGAGCAGTGCCTTAACCTCTTCCGCGTAGGCGGCAGTGAGGACGGCGTCGAGAGACTTGCCGGCCTTGGTGGCATGCGTGGCGAGTTGCTCGCGCTGGCGGATCGAGAGCTTGGCCGTGGCTTGGAAGGACTTCCCCTGCCCGGCATCAAATCGCACGCGGACGCTGCCGCCGCCGGGAATCTCCAGCCACGCAGACTCAGCCTTCTTCAACTGCGCGGCATCCAGTCCGAACGCTTGCAGAACGCCGCGCGCCATCATCTGGTCGCCAGCAGGGGCCATGTGGACGCCGTCGGAGGTGAGCTGCCGGCCCGGCTTGCCGGTGGTGTTGGGGTGGGACTTGAGGGCAACAGCGAACTGCGTGTAGAGGTCAGCGAGCGGGGCTTTGCGCTCCTTGGCAAGACCGCGAAGGAAGTCGTTGTAGGTTTCCAGCTTCTTGTTGTTCTCTGTCTCCAGTTCCTCGCCGATGACGGTGGCGGTGAGGACGACGACCTTGGTGCCGGCGGCGGCGCACTGGTCGAGGATGGCGGTGATGTTGGTTTTGTATTGGTCCAGAGGAACCCCGTTCGCGCCGTGCCACACGTCGTTGACGCCGCAGCTCAAGGTCATCCAGTCGGGCTTCTTGGCGAGCACATCCTTTTGGAGGCGGGCGAGCATCTGGTTGGACTTGTGGCCGCTGATGCCGGCGGGCACGGGCGTGACCTTGACGCCGTTGGCCTCCAGTCCAGCGACTACCAGGCGCACGTAACCACCGGGGCTGCCCCAGCCGCCAGCCGTGATGGAGTCGCCCATGAAGCCGACCGTCTGGCCGTTCTTCACAAGGATTTCCGCCGAGGAAGGCGCCGCCGCAGCGACCAGCAGGGCGGCAGCGGCGAGCAGGGTTGAGACAGTGTGGCGAAGTGAGAAACGCACGGTGGTTTGAGCAAATTGCATGGCGGATTAGCTTCGGTCGGTCGCACAGATGCAAGCGAAAGGATTGGGTTGGAGCACCATTGGGTGGTCCCTCTCATATGAGAGGGGCGAAAGAGGCCCGCCCCCCCTCACGCCAGCGCCTGCTGATACACCCGCGTGTAAGCCTCCGTCGTGCGGCCCCATGAGAAGTCCGCGGTCATGGCGCTCGCCCGCATCTTGGCGAGGAGCGCCGGAGTCTGGTAAAGCACGAGCGCTTTGCGGACGGCAGCCGCGAGGGCGCGGGATGTGAACTCGGTGAACTTGATGCCGTCCGCATGTTCCTCGTCATCGGTCAAATCCACCACGGAGTCATCCAACCCGCCGGTGCGACGCACGATGGGGATCGCGCCGTAGCGCAGCGAATACATCTGGTTTAGCCCGCACGGCTCGAAGCGCGAGGGCATCAGGAAAAAATCGCACCCCGCCTCGATGCGGTGCGAGAGAGCGTGGTCGTAGCCGATGCGCGCGACGACCTTCGTGGGGTAACGGCGCGCGAGGTTTTGGTAGCCGCGCTGGAGCGCCGGGTCGCCACTGCCGAGAAGGACAAATTGCATTTCCGTCGCCAGCATCTCCTCCAGCGCAGCGAGCAGAATATCCACGCCCTTCTGGTCCGCGAGGCGCGTGACGGTGGCGAAAAGCGGCACGTCCGCACGCATCGGCAAACCCAGCTCGCGCTGAAGGTCGTGCTTGTTCGCGGCCTTGCCCGCCATCTTGCGGAACGAATACGGGTGGCGCAGGTGGATGTTTCGGTGCGTGCTCCACTCGTCGTAGTCCACGCCGTTGAGGATGCCCACGAGGCGGTCGTGACGGGCACGCAGCCGGTCGTCCAGCCCGCAGCCATAGGCCTCGGTGCAAATCTCCCGGGCGTAGCGCGGGCTGACGGTCGTGAGCAGGTCGGAGTAGATGATGGCCGCCTTGAGGCAGTTCACGTCGCCGTAAAACTCCAGGCCCGCCGGGGTGAAGTAGTCCAGCGGCAGATTCGTGAGCGCGAAGTTCGCGCCCAAGAACCGGCCTTGATACGCGAGATTGTGAATCGTCACGACGCTCTTCGGCGCGCGCCAGCCGGTGCGATGCGACTCGTGCCGGAGCAGCGCGGGCACGAGGCCAGCCTGCCAGTCATGAATGTGCACGATGTCAAACGGCCCGCCCGGCTGGAGGTGCGCGAGCTGCACGACGGCCTTGGAAAAGAAGATGAAGCGCTGCGCGTTGTCGGGATAGTCGGTGTTGTTTTCCCCGTAGAGTGCGAGGCGATGGAAATAATCTCGCTGGTCCACGAACCACACCTTCAGCCGCGCGCCCAAGCGCAGCTCGGCCACGTCCGCCTGCACACGCGTGTCGCCCAGTGGCACGTCGATGGGCAAGTCCGTCGGGTGAAGGTCCGTGAAGCGCTCGCGGATGCCGCGATACAGCGGCGTGACGATGGTCACGTCGTGCCCCGCCGCCGCGAGCGCCTTGCCCAGCGCGCCGACCATGTCCGCGAGTCCGCCCGTCTTGGAGAACGGATGAACTTCGCTGCTGGCGAGCAAAACCTTCATGAAATGCAGAATGCGGAATGCGGAATGCGGAATGCGGAACAAGCGCGGTCCGGGTGCGCCCAACGCCAAGGCGGCAACGAGGTCCTATGGCGAGTCCCCTCGCCCCCATCGGGGGAGAGGGCTAGGGTGAGGGGGCAACCGTGCGGACGAGAGGGGCGTGCGACTACTCCGGCACCAAACGGCGAACTGACTTCAGACGCGGTGCGGCATGCTGTTCGCCCAACCCCCTCACCCCGGCCCTCTCCCCCGGTGGGGGCGAGGGAGAAGAGGCGCGTCGCGGCGCACCGATTCCCCATTCGCAACTCGCCATTCGCCATTCTCTTCACGCGGTGATTTTCTCCGCGCCCCGCAGGTAAGGCCGCAGCGGCTCCGGTATCACCACGCTGCCGTCCGCCTGCTGATACGTCTCGATGAGCGCGACGAAGAGGCGCGCGAGCGCGGTGCCCGAGCCGTTGAGCAAGTGCGGGAACTGGTTCACGCCCTTGTCGTCCTTGAAGCGGAGGTTCATGCGGCGGGCTTGATACTCGTCCGTGTTCGAGCAGCTCGACACTTCGAGATAGCTCCCCTGCCCCGGCGCCCAAACCTCGATGTCGTAAGTCTTCGCGCTGGCGAAGCCCATGTCGCCCGTGCAGAGCAGCACGACGCGATAGTGCAGGCCGAGGAGTTGCAGCACCTGCTCCGCGTTCGCCAGCAGCTTCTCCAGCTCGTCGTAGCCGTGCTCGGGCTTCACGATTTTCACCAGCTCCACCTTGTCGAACTGATGCACGCGAATCATCCCGCGCGTGCCCACGCCCGCCGCGCCCGCCTCCGCGCGAAAGCATGGGCTGTAGGCGCAGTAGTAAACCGGGAGCTGGCTGGCCGGGAGAATTTCCTCGCGATGAATGTTCGCAACCGGCGCCTCCGCGGTCGGGATCAAATACAGCTTACCCAAACTACTTTCATCCAAGCCCTCGCGCACCGCGTAAGCCTGGTCCTCGAACTTCGGGAACTGCCCCACGCCCACCATGCAATCGCGGCTGACGATGTGCGGCGGCGCCACTTCCGTGTAGCCGTGCTGCGTCGTGTGGAGTTCGAGGAGGAACTGAATCAACGCCCGCTCCAGCCGCGCGCCCCAGTTCGTGTAGAGCAGGAAGCCGCTGCCGGAGAGCTTCGCGCCGCGCGCGAAGTCCACGAGCTTGAGCGACTCGCACAGCTCGACGTGGGACTTGGGCTTGAACGCGAACTCCGGCTTCGCGCCCCAGTGCTTCACCTCCGGGTTGTCAGCGGCGGAAGTGCCCAGCGGCACGCTGGCGTGCGGCGGGTTCGGCAGGCGGATGAGAATGGCATCGCGCGCGGCCTCGGCCTCGGCGGCGGTCTTGTCGAGTGCAGCAATCTGGTCGCCGAGCGTGCGGGTCTCGCCCTTCTTGGCCTCGGCCTCGGCGAGCTTCTTCTGGCCCATGAGCGCGCCGATTTCCTTGGAAGCCTTGTTGCGCAGCGCCTTCAAGTCCTCGACCTGCTTGAGCGCTGTGCGCCGCTGCTCGTCGAGCTGGAGCACCTCGTCAATCTTCACGTCGTCCGCCCCGCCACGGGCCGCGAGACGTTGCTTCACCAACTCTGGCTGTTCCCGAATCCATTTGATGTCAATCACGCGGGAGGTTGTAAGGAAGCGGCGAGGGAGGGGCAAGGCGGGAGTGGGTGCTGCAACCGGCACCGCTTCGACTGTTCATCGCTTCAACCCACTTTTCCCTCGCCCCTCCCTCCCTCCCCGCCAACACTCCGCCCCGCTCGTGAAACCCGCGCACCTCATCCTGCTCCTGCTCTTCAACGTCTTCTGGGCCGTTTCGCTCTCCGCGATTCAGGCGCTCAAGCCGCATCTGGACTACGGCGGCATCGCCACGCTGCGCTTCGGCGGCGCGGCGGTGAGCCTGCTGCTGGTCTGGCCGTGGCTGCCGGGCGCGACACCGCGCGGCCGTGACTTCTGGGTGTCCTCGCTCATGGGCGTCATCGTCTTCACCGTCGGCCATCGGCTGCAAGTGAGCGGCAACCTCCTCGGCTCGGCGGGCAATTGCGCCGTGCTCATGGCGGTGGAACCGCTCCTCACCGCCGTGGCCGCTGCCATCTTTCTCCGCGAACACATCGCGCCGCAACGCTGGCTCGGCTTCAGTCTCGGCATCGTCGGCGTCGCGCTGCTGAACCGCGTGTGGGCTCCCGACTTCAAGTGGGCCGGGCTGACCGCAAGCGCGCTGTTCATCGCCTCGTTCCTCAGCGAAGCCGCCTACTCCATCATGGGCAAGCCACTGCTGGAGCGCGTCGGGCCGATGAAGATTCTCGCCGTCTCGCTGGTCGCCGGCACGCTGGCGAACCTCGCCATTGACGGCCCCACGACTCTCGCCGCCGCCGTGAAGATGCCCGCGAGCGCGTGGGCGTGGGTGGCCTTCCTCTCCCTCATTTGCACCAGCCTCGGCTACGGCCTGTGGCTCGTCGTCATCCGCGAGACGGACGTGAACGTCACCGCCATGACCATCCTCGCGCAACCCGTCGCGGGCGTCCCCGTGGCCGTGCTCTGGCTGGGCGAACCGCTCCACGCCGGCCACCTCTGGGGCAGCCTCGCCATCGTGGTGGGCCTGGGCATCGGCCTGTATGCGAAGCCGAAGCCGCGCGCTCCGTAGTCGTAGGCTTCAGCCTGCGCTTGGATAAATCCAACGATGGCCGCACTCGGGATGACGGCGCGGCCAACAACTCGATGACAGAGAGTTGCTGGCGGTCGCCGCGCTCGTTCACATCACCTGCTTCGCCTCGTTGCGAGGTGTCTCCTTCAGCACGCGGCGGATGATCTCATCCACCTTGATGCCCTCCGCCTCCGCGTTGAACGTCGGCACGATCCGGTGGCGCAGCACCGGATACGCGAGCGCCTCGATGTCCTCCACCGTGACGTGGAACCGCCCGCGCAGCACCGCGCGCACCTTCCCTCCGACGACGAGTTGCTGGCACGCGCGCGGGCCGGGGCCCCACGCGATGAGTTCCTTCGTGAAGGCCGGCGCATCCGCGTCCGTGGGCCGCGCGCGGCGCACGAGGTCCAGCACGAAGTCCGTGACGTGATCGGGCACGGGGACTTTGCGCACGATCTTCTGAATCGCGACGACCTCCTCGCCGGTGACGACCGGGTCAATGTCCGCCGAGTAGGCGCTCGTCGTGCGCTTGATGATCTCCCGCTCCTCGTCGCGGCTCGGGTAATCCACGCGCACGTGAAACATGAAGCGGTCCTTCTGCGCCTCGGGCAGCGGGTAGGTGCCCTCTTGCTCGACGGGGTTCTGCGTCGCGAGCACGAAGAACGGCTGGTCCAGTTTGTAGGTGCGCCCGCCGACGGTGACGCTGTGTTCCTGCATCGCTTCGAGCAGCGCGGCCTGCGTCTTGGGCGGCGAGCGGTTGATTTCGTCGGCGAGGATCATCTGTGCGAACAGCGGGCCTTTGAGGAAGGCCAGTCCGCGCCGGCCCGTGGCAGGGTCTTCGGAAATGATGTCCGTCCCGGTGATGTCCGCCGGCATCAAGTCCGGTGTGAACTGCACGCGGCGGAAGGAGAGTTGCAACGCATCGGAAAGCGTCTTGACCATGTAGGTCTTGGCCAGGCCGGGCACACCCTCCAACAGGCAATGGCTGCGCGCAAAGATCGCGATGAGTAACTGCTCGATGACTTCCTCCTGCCCCACGATGAGCTTGCCCACCTCGGCGGTGACGCGTTGGTAAGCCTCCGTGAGCCGGCGCGCCATCCGGGCATCCTCGGCATCCACAGACAGCGAACGCGCGACGCGCATCTGAGGCTGCGCACTGAGTGTGTGGGCCTTTTTGGCGAGAGTGGGCGGGGCCGGAATCGGCGGCGGCGCAGTCGCCGGTGCGGTCTGCGCCGGCGCTTCCTCTGGTTCTGACACCAGCGAGATTTTGAGGCACGTCGGGCAGCGGAACTCAGTCCCCGCCAGCGCCGCTTCGAGGCGGAAGTCTTCTTCGCAGAGCGGGCATTTGAAGGCGATGTCCATGGGTAGATGTCGGCGGAGCTTGGCGCAAACCCGCGCGGAGGGGAATTCCTTTCCTGTGGCAAAAACTCCTTGCCGCACTTTCGTGCGGGCCGGAAGCTCGCGCCCGTCTCAACCAATTCACTGACCCAACACCACTTCCCATGAGCGCCGACGCCCGCATCTCCGAACTCAAACTCGAACTCCCCACCGCCCCGAAGCCCGCGCACGTTTACAAGCCCGTCGTCATCGCCGGGAACATGTGCTACGTCTCCGGCCACGGCCCGCTGAAGACCGACAAGACCATGATCACCGGCGTCGTGGGGAAGGACTTGAATCTGGAGCAGGGGCAAGCCGCCGCGCGGCAGGTCGGCCTCGCCATCCTCGCCACCGTGCGCAACGAGTTGGGCAGCCTCGACCGCGTGAAGCGCCTCGTGAAAACCCTCGGCATGGTCAACACCGCCGCCGACTTCTACGACCACCCGAAGGTCATCAACGGCTTCAGCGAGCTGATGCGCGAGGTGTTCGGCGACGACGCGGGCGTGGGCGCCCGCAGCGCAGTGGGCATGGGCCCGCTGCCGGGGAACATCGCGGTGGAGGTGGAGTGTATTTTCGAGCTGAGGTAGAACCCGAGAGCAGGATTAGGATCAAGATTATGAGCACGAAGCCAACGCGCGCAGTTTCTCCTGCTCGTAATCCTGATCCTAATCCTGCTCCTCCCCGCCTCCTCACCTCGGCGGCTACCTTACTCTGCGCCCTCCTCACCGCCTGCCAAAGCCCACCGCCCCCGCATGTCGCCACGACCGTCACCCCGCTGCCTGACCCCATCGAACGCCGCGTCGCGGCGTTGCAGCTCACACTGCCGACCGCCAGCAAACCCGGCCCCACTGCCACGCTCACCTCCGTGGTCGTCAGCGGAAACCTCGCGTTCGTCTCCGGCCACATCTCGCGCGCGGCGGACGGCAAGCTCATCACCGGCCGCGTAGGCGAGGAACTCACCGTCGCGCAAGGAAAAGACGCCGCGCGCCAGTGCGGCCTCGCCATCCTCGCGTCGTTGCGACAGGAACTCGGCAGCCTCGACCGCGTGCGCCGCGTGGTGAAGGTGCTGGGCATGGTGAACTGCCCGCCCGGTTTCAAGGACCAACCGCAGGTCATCAACGGTTGCAGCGAGCTGTTCCTCGACGTGTTCGGTCGCGAGCGCGGCCTCGGCGCGCGCAGCGCCGTGGGCGTCGCCTCGCTCCCCAACAACGTCGCAGTCGAGGTCGAGGCGGTGTTTGAGATTGTGCCGTAACCAACGCTGCATTGTGAATTTTCCCTTCCGTGCACGCGGGCTTTACTCAAATCTCCGCCCATGAATCCTGACTGGTATCGCGTCGCCAATGTCGCCGAAGTGCCTTCGCCCGCGCTGCTCGTTTATCCCGACCGCGTGGCGGAGAACGTGCGGCGGATGATCGCCATGACGGGCGGACCAGCGCGGCTGCGGCCGCACATGAAGACGCACAAGATGCCCGACATCATCCGGCTCCAGCTCGAGCTGGGCGTCACGAAGTTCAAGTGCGCCACCATCGCCGAGACGGAGATGGTCGCGAGCTGCGGCGCGCCGGACGCCTTGCTGGCGTATCAACCGGTCGGGCCAAACGTGGGCCGGATGCTCGCGCTCGCGCAGAAGTTTCCGGACACTAAGCTCTCCGCCGTGGCGGATGACGCGAGCGCGATTCGCGCGCTGGGCGCGGCCTTCACGGCAGCGGGGCGCACGCTGGAACTTTACCTCGACGTGGACATGGGCATGCACCGCACCGGCGTCGTGCCGGGGCCGAAGGCGGTGGAGCTTTACCGGCTTATCGCTAGCACGCCGGGGCTGAGGGCGGCAGGCTTGCACTGCTACGACGGCCATAACCACGTGATGGATTTGGCCCAGCGCACCGAACAATGCGAGCGCGAGTGGACGGCTATCGAGACACTGCGCGCGGACTTGAAGGCGGCTCAACTGCCGGTGCCCAATGTCATCGCCGGCGGCACGCCGACCTTTCCGATTCACGCCAAGCGCGCCGACGTGGAGTGCAGTCCCGGCACGTGCGTGCTGTGGGATTTCGGCTACGGCGAGAAGTTGCCGGACATGGACTTCCTGCCCGCCGCGATTCTCCTCACGCGCGTCATCAGCAAGCCGGGCGAGAACCGTCTGTGCCTCGACCTTGGCCACAAGGCGGTCGCGGCGGAAAACCCTCATCCGCGCGTGAAGTTCCTGAACCTGCCGGATGCCCCGGCGGTGATGCAGAGCGAGGAGCACCTAGTCGTGGAGACTGCGCGTGCGAGCGAGTTCGCCGTCGGCGACGTGCTCTACGGCATCCCGCGCCACATCTGCCCGACAGTGGCGCTGCACTCGTTCGTGACCACGGTGCGTGCCGGCCAGGCCGGCGAGCGCTGGAAGGTGACGGCGCGCGAGCGGCAGTTGACGGTGTAAAGCAGGTCAGCGCGTCCCGCCAGACTTCCATCTCAAAAGAACCTTGGTCCACCGGGATGGAAGCTCACGGTTTTAATCGTCCTCATTCCACTGGGCGTGCATCGTGCGAATGGAGAAAAGCGCTGAAGTGGTGGGCCCGACCGGATTCGAACCGGTAACCAAGCGATTATGAGTCGCCTGCTCTAACCATTGAGCTACGGGCCCAGACTAGCTTAACTAGGTGCAAACGCCGGTTGAAAAGTGCGGCGGGTGGCGCTCGAAAAGTGAGACACCTTCCGGCCGAAGGGAACGGTTTCTGGGCTTCGAGGTCAAGTCCGGGAAGTTCGCCGCGAGAGAACTGGCTGGCTGCGGCGCATTGCCATGCCACGAACGGCGCTGACGAAGCGGATCCGTTTTAACAGACTACAGCATGCGCATTGCGAAACTAATCTCGAAGGTCACCTCCCCAGCGATGCGAGGGGCGACCGCGCCATCAAGGCCTGCAAAACCCTCATGCATGCCGGCGGAGCGGTTTGTCCAGTGAAAGCAAAACGCCAGGAAAAACGAATTTCCTTTTGGTTGCCATCATTCAACTGCTAAATCGAAGCGTGAACGTCATCGAGAAACGCATTTCCGAGCACTCATTCTTTCGCAGCATGGCCCCAGCGCATTTGGGTCTGGTGACGAAAAGTGCTACGGAAGCCAAGTTTGAAACCAACCAGATCATTTTTCATGAAAAAGAACCGGCCGACCGTTTTTTCCTGATTGAATCCGGCCGGGTAGCTTTGGGCTGGCATACTCCCGAGGGTAAGATGGTTTTAGTCCAAACGCTTGGCCCTGGCGAGGTCATCGGGTGGTCTTGGTTGTTCCCGCCCTTTATCTGGCACTTCCAGGCCCGAGCTACGGAGCCGACCAGCACCGTGGTCCTGGATGGCGGACACCTGCTCGTCGCCGCTGAAGAAAATCCTCAGTTCGGCTACGACCTGATGCGGCGAATTGCACAGATGGTGATCACTCGGTTGCAAGCGAGCCGGAGATCCAGAATTGTGGCTGACGGAGCGAAGTAGCTTTGGGGTGATTCCCGCCGCACTTCTCGACCACCGCTTACAGCCCGAACCAACGCGGTTTTCGGGTCTTCAGCGTGCCGGGCGAGGATATAGAGAAACTGATAGGAAATTGCTTTCTGGACGCTGCGCGGTTCAACGGATTGCAGTGAAAATCGCGCGGCGCTTTTTCCATCTGCCATATGAGCACGCGGAAATGAAACATAGCCGGACGGCCGACGGTCGCATCCGCTACGAATCGCGGCGCACCGAGGCGCGGGCGAATGACGCACGCTGCGTGTTTGATTACGCTGCCGGCGCGGATTTACCGCAGCCTGCACCGGGCTCGCTGGAGTTCTTCCTCGTCGAGCGCTACCGGCTTTATTCCAGCGCGCCCGATGGTCTCCGACGCGGCGCGGTTTTCCATGAGCTGTATCCGCTTTGCCGGGCGGACGTGAGGGCGTGGGATGAAAGTCTGCTGCCGCTCGACGGCTTCGCGCCGACCGGGCGTCCGCCCGACCACGTGATCATGTCACGCGGAGTGGACGTCACCATTTTCCCGCTGGAGCGTTTGGTATCCTTGTAATCTTCACGCGACGATATGGACCTGCAGCACAAACTCGAAATCCTCGCCGACGCGGCAAAGTATGACGCCTCCTGCGCGAGTAGTGGTGCGGCGCGGAAGGATTCGCGCGGGAGTGCGGGCGTGGGCTCGACGGGCGGCGCGGGCATCTGCCATTCGTATGCGCCGGATGGACGCTGCATTTCACTGCTGAAGGTGCTGCTCACGAATGTATGCCTCTACGACTGCCACTACTGCATCAACCGCCGCTCGAGCAACGTGCAGCGCGCGCGTTTCACGCCCGACGAAGTGGTGGGGCTCACGCTCGATTTCTACAAACGCAACTACATCGAGGGGCTCTTCCTCAGCAGCGGCATCATCCGCAGCGCGGACTACACAATGGAACTGGTCATCGAGGTCGCGCGGAAGCTGCGCGAGGAACATCACTTTCGCGGCTACATCCACCTCAAGACGATTCCCGAGGCGTCGCCCGCGCTCATCGAAATGGCGGGGCGCTACGCGGACCGCATCAGCATCAATATCGAACTGCCCACGCAGGAGGGACTAGCGAAACTCGCGCCGGAAAAAAACCTCGCGCGCACGCAGGCTGCGATGGGTCATATCCGCGAAAAAATCGACGAGCGACACGCGGAAAAGCGGAAGCCGGATGCGCCGAAGCCCCCGCCTTTTGCGACTGGGCAAAGCACGCAGATGCTCGTGGGCGCGGATGATTCGACGGACGCCGTCATCCTGCGACGCGCGGATGTGCTCTACGGCGATTACCGGCTGCGGCGCGTCTATTACTCGGGGTTCAGTCCAATTCCGGATCCGTCGTCGCTGCTGCCCCTCAAGCCGCCGCCGCTCGTCCGCGAGCATCGGCTTTATCAGGCGGACTGGCTGCTGCGCTTCTACGGCTTCAAGGTGGACGAAATCACCACCGAGGCTGCGCCAAATCTCGACCTGCAACTCGACCCCAAGCTTGCGTGGGCGCTCCGCAACCGAGCGACTTTCCCTGCCGACATCAACAAGGCCTCGCGCGAAATCCTGCTGCGCGTGCCCGGACTCGGCGTGCGCAATGTGGACCGCATCCTGAGCGCCCGGCGCTACACCCGGCTGCGGCTGGCCGATCTGCTGGGCCTGCGAGTGCCGATGAAAAAAGTAATGCCCTTCATCATGGCCGCGGACCACACGCCGGCCCGCCTCGGGCTGGATGACGATGCGCTGCGGGCGCGCTTTCTACCGCCGCCGCGTCAGGCGGAACTGAACTTCGACGCACCGCCGCCGGTCGCTGGCGACGTCGACTCCGTGCGCTCGGGGGAGCTGTAGCAATGCGCACGGTTCTCATCCAGCCGGTCTTTGAGAAATGGCGCGGGCGGGCGCGCGAACTACTCGCGCTGCGCGTGCCACCCGACGAGGTGCTGTGGTCAGACGACGCACACGAGCCCGGCCTTTTCGCCACAACGGACGATGCCTCCCCGCGCGTTGCTGTGCCAAAAGTGCCGCCCGCCTTTCTCGACATCGCCCGCATCGTTGCTGCGCACAGCGACGCGCGACGCTGGGGCATTCTCTATCGCGTGCTCTGGCGTCTCACCCACGGCGGCGAACGTCACCTCCTCGCCGTGGCCACGGACCGCGACGTGCGGCAGCTTGCGCAATGGCGCAAAGCCATCGGGCGAGACATTCACAAGATGCACGCCTTCGTCCGCTTTCGACTCGTGGGCCAAGACGACGCCACGGGCCGGGAGCAATTCGTCGCGTGGTTCGAGCCCGAGCATCGCATCGTGCGACTGGCCTCCGGCCTTTTTGAAAAGCGTTTCGCCGGCATGGATTGGTCCATCCTCACGCCGCACGAATGCGCGCATTGGGATGGCAGCGCGCTGCATTTCACTTCCGGAGTCTCGCGCCGCGCCGCGCCGAATGACGATGCGCTCGACGACCTCTGGCGCACCTACTACCGCAGCATCTTCAATCCCGCGCGGCTCAAGGTGCGTGCGATGCAATCCGAGATGCCGAAGAAGTATTGGAAGAACCTGCCCGAAGCCTCGCTCATCGCCGACCTGATTGCCGGGAGCGGCGGACGCGTGAAGAAAATGCTGGGCACCGAAACCCGGCCTCCCAAGCCCGCGCCGAAAAATGCGTATCTCGATTCACTCCGCGAAATGAATGCGTCCCAGCCACCACCACCGGAAGACCCGACCCAAGACCCATGAAAGGGGTGAAGAAGCAGCACCTGCCTGAGAAGCCCTGCGCCGCCTGCGGCCGCCCGTTCACTTGGCGAAAGAAGTGGGAGCGCGTGTGGGCGGATGTGAAGTTTTGCAGCGACCGCTGCCGCATGATGAAAGGAAAGGCTCCGGGCGGGCTGAAATGAATTCATCTCCACACCTTTTCGAACGCTACCTCGGAATCGACTACTCTGGTGCGAAAACGCCCGAAAGTAGTCTCACCGGCTTGCGGGTTTACGCATCCACTCCGACGCAGCCGCCCGCCGAGATTCTTCCGCCACCGAGTCCGCGCAAGTATTGGACGCGTCGCGGGCTGGCCGAGTGGCTTGCGGCAGAACTCCATTCTGGACCACCCACGCTGGTCGGGATTGACCACGCATTTTCGTTCCCGCTGCGCTACTTCGAGATCCATCGCCTACCGCCCGATTGGCCCAAGTTCCTCGACGACTTCCAACGCCACTGGCCGACCGACGAGGCCCACATTTATGTCGATTTCATCCGGGATGGAGCCCACGGGTGCGGGGCCGATCGTGCGGGAAACTCGCGCTGGCGCCGGCTGGCAGAAGAGCGCTGCCGGGCGAAGTCGGTCTTTCACTTCGACGTGCAGGGAAGCGTGGCGAAGTCTACTCACGCGGGGCTGCCATGGTTGCGGTTTCTTCGCGCGCAGCTGGGGGCACGCGTGCATTTCTGGCCGTTCGATGGCTGGAATCCGCCTCGCGGGTGCTCGGTCATCGCCGAGGTCTATCCCGCTTTATGGAGTCGCACTTTCCCGGATGAAGGAAGGAACGGCCACCAACACGACGCCTACAGCGTTGCGCGCTGGATGTGTGAGAGCGAACTCTCGGGGCGTTTGAGCGACTCCTTTGGGCCGCCGCTGACAGCGACCGAACGCGTCATTGCGCAGACCGAAGGCTGGATACTCGGCCTCGGATCGTCAGTCGTCGCACGTCGGTGATTTCGGGCCTTTCAGAGTTCTTTCGAGCAATCGGCGGTGTTTGGTGATGCGACCGCTGACTCGTTTGCGCCATAGACGAAAGCTCGATGGCTTCAGCTCCCGACGCATGACTTCGATCACGTCGTGCTCCTTGAATCCAGTGCGCTCGGCAATTTCCCCGAAGCTCGTCCGATCCTCCCATGCGAGTCGAACGATGTGAGAAATCTACTCGGGCGATAGCGCGGTTTTCATGCGGGAACGTTCGTGCGGAGGTGGCGGCTCATCTTTTCCCAGAATGGAAAGAAACCGGAGCTCGCGAGGCGAAAGGCGTGCGCGTCGGATTCGCGCTGGATGAGGGTGAGACGAATCCCGAGTCCGGCAAGTTGCTTTGAGAGGCGCGGGACGAGGTCGCCCACCGGGCCGACGGTCGGCGCGAATCCCACGACTTCCGTCAGTTGTTGCGAGCGCGCCCACGCGACGATGCCGGCGGCGGTGTCGTCTGCGTCGGTGAGCGTGGCAGGACATCGGTAGTGGGCGGCGGCCCGCGCGATGCCATCGCCGAGCACCGTGCGCAGGGCGGCGATGCGATTTTCACCCAAGCGGTAATGCTCGCGATAGGTCCGCTCGCTCGTGAATGCAGCCACGGCATCGGGCGCGAACTCCGCGAGTGGACCAATCTCCGGCGCGAGGTCGTCCGCGTGCAGCCACAAGCCCCTCCGCCCGGCGCGCGCGGGCAGCGAGGTGGGGAATTCGGGTAGCGGGCGTTTGGAAGTATCGGCATGCTCCTGCTGAAGCGAAGGCGTCACCGCGCCATCGGCGATGCGATGGCTGCCGCGACGGTCGCGCAGCAACTCGCCATTTGCGTATTTTTCGAGATTCGAAAGCCGCACGAGGTAAGTCTTGCCGGGCGTTTGCAGGCCGGCTACCCAACGCCACGAGAGCGTATTGCTGGCGGGATCGGCGTCGAGAAGCTGGCGGAAGAAGAAATCCGCGCCGAGTTCCCACGGCAGACCTTCCGCGTGAATCCAAAAACTCGCCCACCACATCCGTGCATGATTGTGGAGGTATCCGGTCTCGATGAGTTCACGGGCTAGGATGTCCATGCAGGCGACGCCACTTTCGCCGGCAGCCACGGCGTCCGCTTTATCCAAAACCTCCTGCGGCAAGGTGTCGCGCAACTCGCGCACGCGCTGACGCCAACTCGTCCACACTTGCGGTCGCATTTCCAGCCAGCCTTTCCAATAGCGGCGCCAGCACAATTCCTGGAGCCACTTCTCAGCAGCGGAGAAACTGAAATGGGCTAACGTGTCGCAAACCACTTCGTCCTCGATGAGCAGGCGATACCGCAGCGCAGCGCTGAGCCGAGAGACATTGTCGCACCCCAATTCCAAATGGTTTCTACGTGCCGCGTATTCCTTCACACGAGGAAGAAATTTAGCCCAGGCGGCCAACGCATCAACGCGAGTAAGTGGTGCGGGAATCCTTGGGGAAAAGGCTGTGTTTCCCTCATTCCCGCGATCCTCGGCAGGGATCATTGCCATGCTCAGCTTTCCGAATTGAATCCGCTTGCTGCGACCATCGGTGAGAAAAACCACCTTGGCGGACTGATAGGAAATTGCTTTCTGGACGCTGCGCGGCTCAGGGAGAATTGCTTTTGCGTCGGGTTCATTTGCCTAGTGTTCTGTGCCTTTGGGGGGCGCACGGCAAGGCTTTTTCTCCGGGTTTTTAGCGACGCCGAATCGGCGACCGGTTTTCCCTGGCGCAAGGCCGCCCGCCGCTGACTTTCCGGCCCAAATTCGGCCGGCGGTGACCACATCGGGACACACCCCCTCCGGCGGGCGCAGGCGGCGGCATTTTAGGCGGCGCACTAGGTCGGGTCAGTCGGTGAGAACATTTTCGCAATCGGGCAACGAATCCGTGTCGTCGCAGGTTTCTCGGGGCCAAGGCCCGGCGTCCGGAGGCCAACGGGCGGGGCCAGCGGCGGATGGCGTTCCACTGGCCCAGATACTGAAACTGCTCGGAAATTACTGATAGGAATTTGCTTTCTGGACGCTCCGCGGTTCAGTTGCTATCTGGCTTATGGCGTGACGAACTCCTTGCGGCTGACTTTCCCGTCGCCGTCTTTGTCAAAGCGCTTGTAACGGGCTTCGAGATCAGATCCGCCGTTTTGGCCGGCTTTGTATTCTTCGAGTGTGAGAAACTCGTCTTTGTTGGTGTCCCAGCGGTTGAATGGAATGCTGCGGTCTTTAGCGGGAGCTTCAGATGTGGGCGCTGCCTTTTCCGAGAGCTTATTCGGCTCGCTCTCTTGTGGTTTTGCCAAACAGCTTGGATCTGCCTTGGTGGGCAGTGTCGCTTTCCAATCGAGTGCCTGCTTGGTCAGCCGAGCGACGATTTCGGGATGATCTTTTGACTGATCTTTGCCGATGTCTTCAGCGCGGTTCGCCTTGAGATTGTGCAACTCGACCTTCTGGCCATCAAAGGTCGTCACCAGTTTCCAATCGCCGTCGCGCACGGCTAGGTCAGGCCAGAAGTTGGGGTCCTTCTTGTCGCCGTTGGTCCGCCAGAAAATGGGTCGGGTGCGCAGGAAGGGTTCGCCCTTGAGAGCCGGGAGCATATTTTCGCCGTCGCCATTGGCGTCGGTCGGCGGGGTGACTCCGGCAGCGGCGCAGAAGGTGGGGAGCAAATCCACCGCAGTCAGGACTGTGGCGTCATTTTTCAAGCCGGCCGGAGCATGGCCCGGCCACCGCACGATGAACGGCACGCGGACGCCGCCTTCAAAGAGACTGGTCTTCTGTCCCCGCAGACCTCCGGTCTCACCGACGTTATAGTGACTGCGGTATTTTCCGGGGACACCTTTGTCGTCTTCCTTGGACTTTGCCGGGCCGTTGTCGCTGGAAAACACCACAAGGGTATTCTGCGCGATTCCACACCGCTCCAGCGCATCGAGGATCAGGCCGACTTTGTTGTCACCGTCGGTGATGACCGCCGCGTAAACCTGTTGCCGGGGGTCGAGATTTTTCCACCGCGCCATGGCTTTGTCCGACGGGCTGTGGGCCAGATGGCTCTCATGCAGCCACACGTTCACGTAGAACGGACGGTCTTTGTGCGCCTCGATGAACTTCACCGCCTGATTGGGAATATCGTTCCCATACGGTCCGACTTTCGGCCCCGGCCCGTGATAGACCGCCGACTCGTCAATGCCGTAGTCCGCCATGGTCGGTTTACCCACCCCCAGATGCCATTTGCCAAAGTGTCCTGTGCGATAGCCCGCTGTCTTGAGCAAGCGTGGGATCGTCGGCGCCTTGGGGTCCAGCCAGTCCGGCATCTCCGGCGGCTTGCTGACTCCGAAAACCGTGTTGATTCCGAAGCGACCCGGGAAACGCCCCGTCATGGCCGCCGCCCGACTGGGTGAGCAGACCGGACTCAGCACGTTGAATTGCTGAAAGTCGATGCCCTCGCTGGCCAGCTTATCGAGGCGTGGAGTTTTCAGCCACGTGTTGCCGTGACAGGATAAATCGCCCCAGCCCCAATCGTCGGCGTAGATGAATACGATGTTGGGCTTGGGCGCATCGGCGGCATGCAGCGCAGCCAGCGGGGCGAGCAGCAGGGCCGTGAGAAGGGTGAGGGTAGGTTTGATATTCGCTTGTCCTATTTCCAATTGTCTGTCCGGAACGGGGAGGCCGGGAGGTCGGCGGCATTGTAAAGATTGCAGTCCGGGTTATCCAACCAGGCATAGCGCACGGCGACCGGCGAGAGCACATCGGGGCTGATGATGACGACTTTGTCGCCATCGATCCTGGCGGAGGCGGGCTTCCACTGCTGGTCGGCACCGGCGATCTGGAAGCCCTTCACCGGACCGCCGTCCGTGGTCTTCAGCCCGCCGTTGGCATGCTTGAAGGAGATGGTTATGGTGTTGGCGCTAACTAACGATTCGGCTGGAAGCGGGCCGCTGATCGCGCGCACGTCTTTGCCATACACGGTGCCGAGCGCCCAAAGGGAGAGTCGGCGGCCGACTTCCTGTTTGTTCTTCGGATGGATGTCCTTGGCATCACCGATGTCGATGGTGACGGCCATGCCGGTCTTCGGCAGTTCGAGGGTCTTCAGCATCGCCTCGCGGACGCGCGGCCAGCCTTCGCCGGGAGCGGTAAAGTTAGGGAGCTGCACCCAGGCGAACGGAACCTCGTCGGCCCAGAGCGCGCGCCAGCTCGTGACGAGCCGGGAGAGTTGCTTGTGGTAAAGTTCGCCCGGTTGGCCTGTGTTGCTTTCGCCCTGATACCAGAGCATACCGCGTAAAGTGAAGGGGGCGAGGTTGAAGACCTTGCCGTTGTAGAGGCCGGAGGGGCCGCCCTTGCGCTTGATGTGAGCGATCATCCCTTCCGGAGTCCAAGGCTTATCTCTGCTCTGGGCTTTTCCACTCGCGAAAGCGAGCTCCCAGGCGGCGAGTTTCGCCGGGTAGTCGGCTCTGAGCTTGGCCTCGACGCGACGGTAATTTTCCTCTTCAGTCAGCGGGGCTACTGCCTTCTGGGCGCCCGCCTTGGTTTCCGGATCCGAGGACTGAGTTTCGGCGGGAAGCCAGTTTTCGATGTGCGTGGCGTTGGCTGCGGCGCAGATCAGTCCGACAGGAACACCGACTTCAGTATGAATCTCGCGACCGAAGAAATAGAGCACCGCAGAGAAGCGGCGCACGTTCTCCGGCGTGCATACCAGCCAGATGCCTTTACCTTCGGCCTGAGGTTTCGCGACGGTGACGGAAGCTTCGCCGTAGTATCGAATAAGCGGGAAGTTCGCACCGGCCTTTTCCGCCTCGAAGTTTTTCGCTGATCCAACGTCCCACGCCATATTGGACTGGCCGGCGCCGAACCAGACTTCGCCGACGAGCACGTCCTTAACTTCGACCTTGCGGTCGTCCTTGCCGGTGACGGTGAAGGTGCGCGATTCGGCGGACGCTTTGAGCGCGTCCAGCTTGAGCGACCACTTGCCGTCGGCCCCGGCGGTGGCGGTCTTGGTCTGTCCGTCGAAGGCGACGGTCACGGATTCGCCCGCATCGGCCCAGCCCCAGACGGCGACGGGCTTCTCGCGCTGCAGGACCACGTGGTCCGAGAACGGCGAGCCGAGACGGAGGTCTGCGGCATGCAGTGCGGCCGCCAGCAAGGTGAGGATAAGTGTGAGGGATATTTTCATGATGTTTGGTCTGCTGCCGAGGACGTGGAGGTTGTTCATTTTGCCGACTGCGTGATTTTGGCCGGCGCAGAACCAATCCGCCGGGCTTGGATTGAAGCGCCGCCGTTGCGGGTGAACTTATCGACCGCTCCGACATTCCCTTCGACGACCCAGTAGTTGATGTCGGCTGTGCCGAGATTTTTGGGGTCATTGATGTCGCTGACGAGCGTCTGCCACTCGTTCTGGGGAGAAGTTTGCCCCGGTCCCGGTTGTTCCGTGTTCAACTGAGTGATCGAGAAGCCATGCCTGCCGCTCACCGTGACATGGTGGGTGTTGCGGTAGGCCCCGACCCGACCGAAGCGAGAGGCATGGTGGGCGGTGCCAAAATCAAGGCCATGAAGGTTGCCCGCGACGACGATGTTGTCCGCGTCAGTATGCTCGTAAACTAGGATGCCTGTGTGGTAGCCGGTCACTGTCACATTCCGCAGGATGGTTACGGCCGCGTTGTCGCTGACCGGGGTGACGAGCCCCTTGGTGCCGTGGGTCGGCTTGGAGGCCTGCACGTTGTAAACGCCGGTGTTGACGAACACGTTTTCCAGCCGGCATTGCATCGCGTGGTTCAGATCAATGCCGCCGATGCGCGGGTTGTCGTAAGTCCGCACCTCCAGATTTCGGACAACCACGTAAACGGCGGAGAAACCGCCGTAAAGGGAGTTGGCCGACTTGGCGGCGGAGATGGTCGCCCCGCCTGATTCCGCGAGGCACTTGACGATGGTGCCTTTGTTTTGCAGCGGGAAATTTCCAATGGTCCCAAACACCGGAGCCGGTTCAGATTCTCCGACAATTTCCACCGTGATCCAGCTTGGCAGAGGTTTTGAAACCGGCGGGATGATGATCCGCCCCTGATAGACACCGTCCGGCAGATAGATCCGGCCCCCTCCGGCATCGACGAGAGCCTTGAGGCAGCGGGAAAACGCTTCGGTGTTGTCAGTGGCATCATCACCCACGGCGCCATAAGTGCGGACATCAAAACGTGTCGCCGCTGGCACCTCTGCACCATGGATTGCGGCGAGCGGGATCAGTGTCAGGGCGGTGAGGAGTGGGAGGATTGGTGTCATTTTGTTTCCGGAGCCTCCTTATTCTTTGAGCCTTTGCCCTTCTTCACCCAGTCAGGCTCACCCTTGTCGCCGCCGAGTTGGATCATCGTGGGATAGAGCGTGTCCCACCACTTGTCATAGGACGCGGCGAGTTTGGACGTTAGTTCAGGCTTCTCTGCGGCGAGATCCTTCTGGCAAGTCAGGTCATTTTTCAGGTTGAACAAAGACCAGCGCCCCGGCGGCGTGACGCCCCAGTGGAACTGCGCGCCCGTTTTGGTGTAGGTCGCCGCGGTCGCCCCTGCTTCGACGAAGCGCAGGGTAGTGCACTGGCTAGAGTAGGTTTTGCAGGCAGGGTCATCGCACGGGCGACTGCGCACGAGCAGGAGATCGCCCGTCTGCACGGAGGCCATCGCATGCTTGTGCGCGGCCGCCATACCGCTGGGCCAGCGGCCGACATGATGGAACAGCAAGCGGTCTTCGTTCCATTCGATCGGCTGCGTGGATTCGAGCAGCGGACGGAGCGAGAAGCCTTCGAGTTTCGCACTGAGTTGGGGCGGGATGGTCGCGCCAGCGAGGTCGCAGAGCGTTGGCAAGACATCGAGGTGAGCCGTGAGATTCTGCACTTTGTGCGGCGGCCATTTGCCTGCCCATTTCCAGAAGGAGATGGCTCGTGAGCCACCCTGCCAGATGGTGCATTTGCTGCCTCTCATACCGGCGTTGAAGACGTCCAACCCGTGGGTCTGGCCGTTGTCGTTCATGAAGATGAGGATCGTATTGTCCTCTAATTTGCGTGCTTGGAGATACTTCATCAGCCGTCCGAGGTTGTAGTCGAGATTGGCGACCATGCCGAGATAGGCGGCTTCTTCTTTGTCCACCTTGCCGCGGAACGGCGCCACGAATTCCTCGGGGGCGGCCAGTGGCGCGTGGGGCGAATAGGTGGCGAGATAGCAGAAGAATGGGGCGTCCTTGCACTCATCCATGAAGGCCATGGCCTCGTCAAAAAAGAGGTCCTCCCGGTAGCCCTTCCGTGACTCGCGCTTGCGGTTGCGGACGATGACTGGATCGAAGTGGACGTTAGGACCGCCGACATTGGTGGAGCACCATTCGAAACCACGCTTCTCTGGAGCATACTCGCCCTCGCCGCCCAAGTGCCATTTGCCGACGAATCCCGCGCGATAGCCAGCTGATTTCAGTAGCTGGGGCAGGATGACGGCGTCCTTGTTCAGGTGCTCTCTGGGCTGGGTGGTATGCGTGACGCCATTGCGGAACTCATGCATGCCCGTCAGGAGCGCCGCGCGCGTGGGCGAGCAGGACGGACTCACATAAAATTGCTCGAAGCGCACACTCTGGTCGTGCAGCGCATCGAGGTTCGGCGTCTTGAGCAACGGATGCTCGTGCTTTCCGACATCGCCGTAGCCTTGGTCGTCGGTGAGAATGAAGACGATGTTTGGTTTCCTCGCGTCGGCAGCAGCGGCGGGACCACAGAGAAAGCAGAGCAGCAGCACGAGGAGGGCGCGGAGAATTGAGGAGGAGTTCAACGTCGGAACGATGGGACGAACTCGCTCGGGTCGCAATCGCATTCCGGCCCGGCGAGACGCCATTCTGAGAATTCCAGTGTGCGGATGTTTCCACCCGCCGGGTCATCCACTCTGCCGCACGCCATGAAGCTCACGTTGCTCCCACCCTCAATTCTGTGCTGGTCGCGGAAGCGGTGGTGAATCGGTGCGGCGAGCGCAGCCTCAGAACCTCCATGGAGCAACAACCGCTGGTGACCGTTCCCGCAGTGCTTCGACCTACGCTGGTGTTTTGACCAGGCGAACATTTGAGTGACCCAGAGGGTGAGTCCAGTCATGATGGGAAACAGAATCGAGTTACAGATCGTCAGAAACCAATAATCACCGCCGATGCGAAGCACAATTTTTTGCCACAATCTTGCCGTGGGTCTCTTTGCCGCTTTGCAGCTTGTTTGCACTCGGGTGAACGCGGCTGACATGACCTTCGTGGTTCAGCCTGTGTCTGAAACGCAGGCCGCGGACTACAAGCTCGACCCGGCCTTTTTCAAGAAGGCGACCCTGGTCCAGGACATTCTCATCGCCACCTCCGCGCACGTTTCGGATTTCACGCACCGCGAGGCGGCTTACCAATTCGACATGGTGATGAAGACCCTCCGCCCGGAAATCGCCCAGCGCATCCGGGACAAGAAGGTCTTGTGCGTTCTTGTCGGACACAAGGAACTGACTTCCGATGTGCCGCTGTTTGCCTCCGACAAGACCGGCAAGGAGTTGGACTTTTACAACTGGCGGCAGCGTGGCTTCCTCACCACCAAGAACGGTCGCTCGGTCGTGCTCTTCGCCGAGGAGGACGTGATGGAATACGAAGGCGGCATGCAGTCGGAGAGCATCTTGATTCACGAGTTCGGCCACGTGATTCAAGGCGCGGGTTTTGACAAGGAGTTTAACGCCCGGGTGAAGGCGGCTTACGAGAACGCCAAGGCGAAAGGCATTTACAACGACGGTTACGCCGCCCAGAAGTTCCGTCGCGTGACGGGCGAGACGCCGGTCAGCCTGCTCGAGGCTTTAGTGAAATCATTCCCAGAGCAGACTCCGGACTTCCTCCGCCTGTGTCTGGACGCGGGCGACATCCTGGTCAATGGCCGCCCGGTCCGATCGGATGCCAAGGTGACTGGGAACGACAAGGTGCTGATTGTGTTCGGCGGGCCGAAGCAGTGTTACGCGCTGGTGAACGCGGCGGAATATTGGGCCGAGGGCGTGCAGGACTGGTATGACACTAACCGGACGATGGACCACGACCACAACCACATTCACACCCGGGTTCAGTTGAAAGCCTACGACCCGGAGCTGGCCAAGCTCTGTGCGGAAGTGCTGGGCGAGTCAGACTGGCGCTTCGTGTCGCCTCGCTCACGCGCCGGTCAGGGACATTTAGCAGGCTACAATCCCGCCATTGCACCCAAGGTCGTGAAGCTTGATCACATCGACCTAGCGGCGCAGGACTACTACGACAAATATTGGAAAGACTTCTGGAAAAGGTTGAAGGAAAAGCACTCGGAGAAGAGGCCGGCCAAAGCGCAGCAGTGACTTTGAACTGGGTCCCCCTTGGAGGCGGCCAGCTCAAACGCGCTCGGCCATTTCTACCGGGTGATTGAAAAGTGATTCGCGTTCGTCCGCGCGAAAGGTGCCGGAGCGATGACCTAGGCTGCCACAATTTCCAGTCGAACTTGAACGTGGTCAACAAATCCAACTGCGACCGTTGTGGCGCGGGCATCACAGCCGTCACCCATCGCGTCAACTGCGGGTATTGCATGGGCTGCCGCTCTGGCCCCTCCAGCGATTTTACCTCCCCAAGGAACTACGTGGCTCGGCCGACGTCGCCGCGGTGACCGCCGCACTTTTCAACCGGCGTTTACATATTCTTGAGGATTGGTTTCATCGTGCTCCGGGCGTTTTCCTTGAGGGAATGAGTGGTGAAATGGCTTCGGCGAGAATCGCGGCAATCTTTTGCGCTTCTTCCACGCTGGGGGTTTTCGTGTTGGGGTCCATGCCGATGTTGGCGACAACGACAGGAGGCCGTGCAGTGGAAAGCGCGTGTTTGTCGGGGTGGGCGAGCACGATTCTAACCTTGGGGTTCTTGGCGCGCAGTGAGGCGATGACCGCGTTGACGTTTTGGGCGCTGTCCTCGGCTCCGAGTTGGAGCAGGGCGATATCGGGGGTGTTCTGCGCCAAGAGCCGAGGCATATTTTCCGCGAACCAGGCGAAGCTCTTTCCTGCATGGCCCTCGTGGTCAGGGTCGAACTGGTAGCTGTCGGTCTCAGACTTGTCGTCGTTGTGTTTGTGCCGGCTGCCGACGAAATCAATGAGGTGGCCTTTCTGGCGCATCAGGCCATCCAGGTGGCTTCGGTAGGAACGGCTGCAATCCATGCCTTCGGTCGCCGAGCCGCCGACCAGCATGATTTTCCCCGGGGTGAGCGGCGGGGCTTTCACGAACTCGTCAAGCTTGGCAGCGATGCCGTTCGCCCAGGTTTGGTATCCCGCCGCGCTCAAGTGGAGGCCGTCGGTGAAAAGTGATTTGTTGATGGTGCCATCGGGCAGTAGAAAACTGTCTTGCAGGTTGATGAAGGCGACCTCGTCGGAGTTCCTGATGACGGCAGCTTGGATGGCGTTGACCTGCTGGCACTTCTCCCACTTGGCGCGGTCGGCGACAGGAAGCAGGGCCATCATGATGAGGCGCGTTTGCGGCAACCTACGGCGGAACGCCTGTGCGATGGCCCTCTGGCCGTCGGCGATGTCCTGCGGCGGGCACTTGGCGCCGAGGTCCCACACTTCTTTGCCACCGGCGCTTGTGGTGACGCCGAAGTTGTTGATGCCGCAGAGCAGCACCGCGACTTTGGGCTGCCGGCCTGCGGGGAAGTCGAGATTGCCGCGAGTGACCCGATGCAGCATGACCGGGGTGATGTCGCCGGAGTTGCCCATGTTGATTGGGCTGTAGGGGGCGAACTGTTTTTCCCAAATCGCTTTGCCAGTGGCCGGGCCCAGCGACCACGACCAAGTAATCGAATCCCCGAAGAAAACCAACTGGCAGTCCTTGGGCGCAGCAACCTCGCGATTGACCCGCAGAAACTGGCTGTTCCAGTAACCATCGAGAACTTCGGGCGGCCGCGTGGTGCTCGGTGCTACGGCTATCGCATCCCAGAAATTTGCAGCCGCCTGTGCCGCGAACAGCGGTGCCAGCAGCGCGACGAGCGTGAGAATTGATTTCATGCTTTGGCAGCGGCGACGAGGGCGAACGAGCGGAGTAAGGTTTTCATCACTTCCCTTGCTTCAGTTGTTTGAGTTCCGCCATCGCCTCGGCCAGTCCT